>SAMEA104315430__coassemble_1663_pt1 | contig 7214 bp, 4 predicted proteins | sample SAMEA104315430__metabat2_low_PE_049 | metagenome-assembled genome bin SAMEA104315430 (sample SAMEA104315430) | gut metagenome | biome: Monkey gut; feature: monkey-associated habitat; material: faeces | place: China | collected 2013 | reverse complement strand
TTGATGAAGGAATGAAAAAAGTGTATGCTAAAACAGCTAAATATTTCAATATACCAGGATTCAGAAAAGGAAAAGCACCAATGGCTTTAGTTGAAAGAACTTATGGTCCACAAATATTTTATGAAGATACTTTTAATGAAATAGTTCCTGAAATATTTGAAAAGGAAATTTCTGAAAACAAGTTAGAAGTTGTTAGCAAACCTGAAATAGACATAGTACAAATGGGAAAAGGTCAAGAATTAATATTTACAGCAGTTGTACAAGTTAAACCAGAGGTAAAATTAGGAAAATATAAAGGGATAGCTTTAGAAAAAGTAGAATATAATGTAGCTGATGAAGATATTGAACATGAATTAGGCCATATGGCTGATAAAAATTCAAGATTAGTAACTATAGAAAATGAACCAGTTGCTGAAAAAGATATTGCAGTTATAGATTTTGAAGGATTTGTTGATGGTGTTCCATTTGAAGGTGGAAAAGCTGAAAACCATGAATTAGAAATTGGAAGCAAAACATTTATTCCTGGATTTGAAGATCAAGTAATTGGAATGAAAGTTGATGAAGAAAAAGATATAAATGTAAAATTCCCAGAAGAATATTTTTCAGCTGAATTAGCTGGTAAAGATGCTGTATTTAAAGTAAAGTTACATGAAATTAAAAGAAAAGAATTACCTACATTAGATGACGAATTTGCTAAAGATGTTAGTGAATTTGATACAATTGCTGAATTAAAAAACAGTATAAAAGAAAAATTAGAAACCGAAAATGCTAATAAAGCAAAATATGAAACAGAAGAAAATGCTATTCAAAAAGTATGTGATGCTACAGAAATAGATATTCCTTCTGGAATGGTAGATACTGAAATTGATAATATGTTAAAAGATATAGAAACAAGATTATCTTATCAAGGTCTAAATATGAAACAATATCTTCAAATGATAGGAAAAACAGAAGAAGATATGAGAAAGGAATATGAAGAACAAGCTAAAAAATCAGTTAAAAGTAGATTAGTTTTAGAGGCTATTGTTAATGCTGAAAAATTAGAAGCAACAGATGAAGAAGTTGCAGAAAAAGTAAAAGAAATGGCTGAAAATTATGGAAGAAAAGCAGAAGATTTAATGAATAATGAACACTTAATTAATTACATAAAAGATAGTATGAAAGCAGAAAAAGCAATAAAATTCGTAGTAGAAAATGCAAAAATAAAATAAAGAAATAATGGTAAAAGTTAGGGGTGCAAATTCCTAACTTTTTCTTCTAGCTTTTTTATAATATTGCACTTAGTTGTTTAATTACAAAAGTGCTGATATAAAGAACAAAAAACACCAAGTAAAAAATTAAATGCAATTTTAAGAAACAAAAAATTTAAAATTTAAATTAGCTATTGAAAAAAAGCTAATTATAGTATAAAATTCAAATATGTTATATAAAAATTTAATTTGTTAATAATTATAATATTAGAAATAATATTTATCATTATTAAAAATAAAAACATGAAATGAATAAGAAATTTTATTAAAAATGAGGAGGATAAATATGTTAGAAAGAAATAGTTTAGTTCCATATGTAGTAGAACAAACATCAAAGGGAGAAAGGTCATATGATATTTTTTCTAGATTATTGAAAGATAGAATTATATTTTTGGGAGAAGATGTTAATGCTACTTCAGCAAGTTTAGTAATTGCACAATTATTATTTTTGGAATCAGAAGATCCTGATAAAGAGATATCTTTATATATAAATAGTCCAGGTGGTTCTATAACAGATGGTATGGGAATTGTTGATACAATGAATTATATTAAATGTCCAGTTTCTACAATTTGTATAGGAATGGCTGCCAGTATGGGAGCAGTGCTTTTAGCTTCAGGTGAAAAAGGTAAACGTTTTGCTACTCCAAATGCTGAAATATTAATACATCAACCATTAATAGGTGGTGGAGGACTTTCTGGTCAAACTACTGAAATAAAAATTCATGCAGATCATATGGTTAAAACACGTGAAAAATTGAATAAATTATTGAGTGATAGAACAGGTCAACCATTAGAGGTTATTAATAGAGATACAGAAAGAGATAATTATATGACTGCAGAAGAGGCATTACAATATGGATTAATTGACGGAATTATGGAAAAAAGAGCTTAATGTTAAGTAAATTAAAAATAAGTAGATTAAAATAAAGGAGATTGAAATGCCAAATAAAGAACAAACTAGAAAAATTAGATGCTCTTTTTGTGGTAAAACACAAGAAGCAGTACAAAGAATTATTGCTGGACCAGGTGTATATATTTGTAATGAATGTATTGATGTATGTACAAACATAATAGAAGATGATTTATATGAAGATCCAGATATGACATATACAATAGATGAAGGCGAAAAATTGCCAACACCTGCGGAAATTAAAAGCGTTTTAGATGAATATGTAATAGGTCAAGAAGAAGCTAAAAAAACATTATCTGTTGCAGTATATAATCATTATAAAAGAATTAATAACAATGAATATATATTAGAAAAAAATAACAATAGTAATAATGTAGAAATACAAAAAAGTAATATATTATTATTAGGACCAACAGGTTGTGGAAAAACATTATTAGCACAAACATTGGCAAAAGTTTTAAATGTACCTTTTGCAATAGCTGATGCTACAACTTTAACTGAAGCTGGTTATGTTGGTGAAGATGTAGAAAATATATTATTAAAACTAATACAAGCAGCAGATTATGATGTTTCAAGAGCTGAAAAAGGTATTATATATATTGATGAAATAGATAAAATAACAAGAAAATCTGAAAACCCATCAATAACAAGGGATGTAAGTGGTGAAGGTGTTCAACAAGCATTGTTAAAAATCGTAGAGGGAACAGTTGCTTCAGTTCCACCACAAGGAGGAAGAAAACATCCACACCAAGAGTTTATACAAATAAATACTGAAAATATATTATTTATTTGTGGAGGTGCTTTTGAAGGGTTAGATAAATTAATAAATGATAGAATTGGAAAAAAATCTATAGGTTTTGGTGCTAAAATAGAAAGTTCAAAAGAAATTGATAAATCAAAAGTATTTAGTGAATTACTACCACAAGATTTGTTAAAATTTGGATTAATACCAGAGTTTGTAGGAAGATTACCAATTGTTGCTACATTACAAGATTTGGATAGAGAAGCATTAATTCAAATTGTGACAAAACCTAGAAATGCATTGGTAAAACAATACAAAAAATTATTTGAATTAGATAATGTTGAATTAGAATTTCAAGATGAAGCTTTAAATGCAATAGTTGATAAGGCTATTGAAAGAAAAACAGGTGCAAGAGGGTTACGTGCAATATTAGAAGATATTATGAGAGATATAATGTTTGAAATTCCTTCAAATCCTAATATTGAAAAATGTATAATTACAAAAGAAACTGTTTTAAATGGTGAAAAACCACAAATTATTATAAATAATAACAAAGAAAATGGAAAAGTTACTAAAAAAATTAAAACTAAAACAAACAAAAATATAGAAACTGCATAAAATATTTGCAATTAAAAAAAAGATATGCTACAATAAGCAAAGGAAAAACATATGAATGGAGAGTGTAAGAAATGACAGTATTAAAATATATAATATTAGCAATTTATGTAATAATTTGTATAGCTTTAATAATAATAGCTACAATTCAAACTAAGGATTCTTCAGGTGCCTCTGGAGCAATAACAGGTTCTTCTACAAATAATTTTTATGAGAAAAATAAAGGAAAAAGGTATACAATTATATTAGGTATTGCGTTTATAGTTGTTTCAATTGCATTAGGAATACTATATATGATATAAGTTTTTTAATTTAAAGGATGTCCCCAAATATTGTGACTGTTGTAGTGCATGGTTTGGGGATTTTTATTTTTTGTGAGGTGTGAAAGTTTTTGTAAGTGGATGTGTGTGTTTGAAAGTATGCATTTTGGGGAGCACCCAGAGAAAAAATTTTTACTTTTGAAAAAACAAACTCCTTCAAACGCGGTGGAGTGCGTGCTGGGTTTGGTGGACTTGTTACGATAATTACTGGGGTTAGATGTTCTGGGGCTTAGGTCGGAGTTTGTTTTTTCAAAAGTAAAAATTTCTTTATCCGAGGGAGGTTAGGTGGATTTTTTGAGAGAATGATTTTGAAGTTTATGTGGGAATTTGAGGTTGTAAATAGTTTGATTTTTGAATATTTATAGATATAATGTTATAGATATAATGTTATAGATATAATGTTTTAGATATAATGTTTTTTAGATAAAATCTTGTTGTAAAAATAATTAAAGTGTAAAAGGAGGTAGAAGATGTGATGGAAGAAATGGAAAAAAGAGAAGAAAAGAAGAAAGTTGTTTTGGAGTTTATGAATGATGATAAATATGTTCCGATGAAGGCTAAAGAAATTGCGTTTATTTTAGGAGTTACTAAAGATAAATTTGCTGAGTTTCATGAGGTTTTGAAAGAGTTGGAAAATGAGTATAAAATTCAGTGTACTAAGAAAGGTAAATATTTATTAGTAGATAGTAATGTATATAAAACAGGGACATTACGACTAAATCAGAAAGGGTTTGGTTTTGTTGAAATAGATAAAAATGAAGAGGTTTTTGTATCTAAGGGGAATATAAATAATGCACTAAATGAGGATTTAGTGTTAGTTGAAATTTTAGATGATTCAAATGATGAACTTCACAAAGAAGGAAAAATAGTAAAAATTGTGAAACATGGGAAAGATACTATTGTTGGGACTTTTCAAAATAGTAAGAATTTTGGGTTTGTAATTCCGGATGATAGTAAATATGGAACAGATATATTTATTTCTAAAAAGAATTTTGGAAGTGCTAGAAATAATCAAAAGGTTGTTGTTAAGATAACTAAGTTTGCAGAAAAAGGTAAAAAAGCAGAGGGAAAAATTGTTGAGGTACTTGGTAATAAAGATCAAGCAGGAGTTGATATGCTATCTTTAATTAAGGAATATAATTTACCATATGAGTTTCCTGAATCAGTGTTAAAAGAAGCTAAAAGTTTAGAATGTAATATTTCTGATGAAGAAATAAAAAGTAGATTGGATTTGCGAGATAAAGAAATTTTTACTATAGATGGTGAAGATGCTAAAGATTTAGATGATGCTGTTTGTGTTGAGAAAAAAGATGATGGAAATTATATTTTAGGTGTTCATATAGCAGATGTTAGCAATTATGTTAAAGAGGATTCTAAATTAGATAAAGAGGCGATTATAAGAGGTACAAGTGTATATATGATGGATAGAGTAATTCCAATGCTTCCAAAGGAATTGTCAAATGGATTATGTAGTTTAAATACAGGTGAAGATAAATTTACATTATCTGTTATTATGGAAATTAATAATAAAGGACAAGTTGTCTCATCAGATATACGAAAAAGTATTATAAGAGTAACTAAAAGGATGTCTTATAATGGAGTATATAAAATATTAAATTATTTAGATGAACAAGATAATTATATTAAAAATAAAAATCAAGAGGATGAAGAATCATATAGAAAAAACAAAAAAGAGTACCAAGATATTAAACAATATGAAAAATATTTTAATGATTTTAGATTAATGAAAGAGTTAGCATTAATTTTAAAGGAAAAAAGAACAAAAGATGGTAGTTTGGATTTAGATATTCCAGAAAGCAAAATTATTTTAGATGAAAACGGTGTTGCTGTTGATGTTAAAAAATATGAAATAACATTTGCAAATGAGATTATAGAGCAGTTTATGCTAATTGCAAATGAAACTGTTGCCGAAAAATTTTATTGGCTTGAAGCACCATTTATTTACAGAGTTCATCCAGTACCAGATATGGAAAAGGTAAGCGAATTAAATAAGTTTTTATGGAATTTAGGATATAAAATTAAAGGAAATAAAGATAATATTCATCCTAAGGCTTTTGCTGAAGTGTTAGAAAAAGTAAAGGGAAAACCTGAAGAAAGGGTTGTTTCTAATTTAATTTTAAGAACTTTAAAAATAGCTAGATATGAGAGCGAAAACCAAGGTCATTTTGGTATTGCAAGTAAATATTATTGCCATTTTACTTCACCGATAAGAAGATATCCAGATTTATTTATTCATAGAATAATTTCAAAGTATATTAGTGAAAATTATAATTTGTCTGAAAATGAGTTAGAAAAATATTCAGAAGAGGCAACAAATTATGCAAAATCATCTTCAGAAAGAGAAAAGGTTGCACAAAAGGTAGAGAGAGATAGTGTAGATATTAAGAAGGCAGAATATATGCAATGTAAAATAGGTGAAGAGTATGATGGAATAATTTCTAATATTACTTCTTTTGGAGTTTTTGTAGAGTTGGATAATACTGTTGAAGGATTAATTAGGTTTGAAAATTTGGGTGATGAATATTTTAATTATGATGAAGAACATAAAAGATTAATTGGAGAAGATACAGGAACTATATTTAATATAGGAGATAAAATTTCTATAAGAGTTATTGAGGCTAATAAGGAGTTACGTAGAGTTTCTTTTGAGAGAATTTTTTAGAGTAAAATATAATAAATATGGCATAAAGTAAAATAATGTTATATAGTATAAAGGTCTATAAAATAAGCTAATATAAAATAGTATGATGTTTTGGGTAGAGGTTTAAAATTAGCTGGCCAAATAAAATATATTAAAATTTCGTTCTTTTGATGGTCGTTTTTGTGGAGTGAAGTGGCTTTAGTGCTCACGCTTCCAAACTGCGCATCCACTGCATTTTAATATATTTTATTTGACCTACTCTACAGTTTTTGATAGGCACTTTGATAGTTTGATTATAATATTTAATTCCATAAAAATATGTTACAGGAAATTATACAAATAATATTTAAAATTACTACTGTGATACTTCCAGAAAAATTTTGGCTTTCTTTGTATTCATAAATTGCAAAAGATATGTTTTTTAAAAATATCCATATACTTAATATACAAATTAATATTTTCATAATTTTTTGTAATGATGAAATCATTTTCTCCTTTTAAATTTAGGTTTATTTTAGATGCCTATAAACTATTTCAATGTGATTTTTAAAGCACTTTTTAAAGTTTTTTAGGTGCTTTTTAAGGCGATTTGTTAAATTCACCTCCAGATTGAATATTTACATTTACTTTCACATTAAAAAAAGAATTTTTATAATTTTCTAGCCAATTGGAACTAATCCATTCATCCCATGTTAAATATTTTGATAGTGCATAT
>SAMEA104315430__coassemble_1645_pt1 | contig 7274 bp, 9 predicted proteins | sample SAMEA104315430__metabat2_low_PE_049 | metagenome-assembled genome bin SAMEA104315430 (sample SAMEA104315430) | gut metagenome | biome: Monkey gut; feature: monkey-associated habitat; material: faeces | place: China | collected 2013 | reverse complement strand
TAACTCTCTTACCTTACCTGTGGTACAGATGTATTTTCTTTTTACAATATCTTGAATATCCCAATATGCTCCCAATATAATAAATAAGTCTATAAGTATAGTCCAGAACCAAAATTTATTTATTATTAAGAAAACGCTTATTCCAAGTAATATAGCTAGAAAAATATATAATCCTTTTAAATCATCAGTTAATCCTGAAATAGAATTATTATTAAATTTGTTACTTCTATTTTGTTAATTTCCTCTGTTGTTCGTTTTTCTTCTAATTCATGGTTATATACCATATTAATAAATTCTTTAAAATTATTAGCGACAAAAGATTTTTCTATATCTCCCTCATTATCAACTATCACTATTTTAGGCTCTCCATTTTCGTCAATATCAGAATAGTCCATAAAATACATATCATGTCCACCTGATTGAGTTTCTCCAAAAGGTATGCCTACAAGTAAATGTAGCTCTATTCTTACTATCGTTATATTGAAAATTATCTTCTTTCTTAAATTTATCAAATAACTCTATAAAAAATTCTCCTTAAATCTATTGTATTTTCGTATTTTTATATTTACTATACCCTAAATATCCTAAAAATGCCACTATAACAATTATAGACACTATCACTGATGTATTACCATATTGTCCAAACTCTTTTTTGGCTACTGTATTGTCAACTATTTCATCTTTTTTTGTATCCTCTGCTTTTATATCTTTATCATTAATTTCTTCCTTTTTATTATCTTCTGTCTTATTTTCTGTTTGTTTTTCCTCTTCTTCTTTTTTCTTTCCTATTGTAACATTTATTTCTTTACTTGCAACATTTCCTAATTTATCTTTTACATACACTGTATATTTTCCACTTTCTTTTATCATTAATTTATTATCTTCTTGCCAAATTTGTCCATCTAAAGAATACGATTTTGACGCTAGTCCAATACCTTCGTTATCTGTTGCTTGAACTATTATATATGTATCCTCTTGTTTCAATTCCGTTATTATTGGAAAATCATCGTCAATTCTATAATTAATATATTTATTTTATATTTTTTTCTTTTTTTAATTAAATTTATTAAATTTAGTTATATTTAATATAATTAATATATTTATTTTCAGCATATTGTTTAGCTATACTATCTGATTTACAATATATAGTTACATTTCCAAATATAAATGCTCTATCTCCTATTTCTGTTACACTGTTTGGTATGCCTATTTTTGCTTTACATTCACGAAATGCTTCATCTCCAATAGTTACTACAGTATTAGGAATTTCTACGTTTTCTAATCCTTTGCACCCTGAAAATATTGTTCCTTCAATTAATGTCATACCATTTGGTAATGTAATATTAGTTAGTCCTGTACAATTATAAAAAGCACCGTTTCCTATACTTCTAACGCTATCTGGAATCTGGATATCAGTTAATCCAAAGCATTTGTAAAATGCACACTCTTCTATAGAAGTTACACTGTTTGGAACTGTGAATTTCCCTGTTCTTCCTGCTGGATAGCAAATTAGTTTATTCTTATTCTTACTGTATAAAACACCATCTACACTGCAATATTTCTCGTTATCTTCGTCAATGTTAATTTCCTTTAATCCAGTACATTCAAGAAAAATCGTTCTGCCAATCTCTACCACATTACTTGGAATTCTTATACTTGTTAAACCCGTACAACCATAAAAAGCACCAGCTTGTATTGTTGTTACACTATTCGTAATTGCAATATTTGTTAATTTTGTACATTCTTGAAAAGCATATTCTCCTATATATTCGACATTTTGTGGAATAACTACGTTGCTCAATTTGCTGCATTTATAAAACGCATGATTTCCTATTGATTTCACTCCATTTGGAATATTTATACTAGTTAATTCAGTACATTTATAAAATAACGAAGATTCAATTGATTCTATGTTTTGTGGCAATTCTATACTTGCTAATCCAGTACATTCTTCAAAAGTACTCCACTCTATTCTAGTTACACTATCTGGAATACTAATACTTGTTAAACCAGTACATTTTCGAAATGCAGATTGCTCAATATAAGTAACACTACTTGGTATTTCTATGTTTGTTAAACCGGCACATCCATAAAAAGCATAACCTTGAATTGATGTTACATCATTAGGTATATGAAAATCTCCTATTCTTCCTGCTGGATAGCAAATTAACCTTTTTTTATTTTTACTGTATAGAACACCCTCTATACTGCAATATTTTTCACTATTTTCATTTGCTTCTATGCTTATTAAATTTGGGCAGTTCCAAAATGTCTGTATTTGCATACGTGTAACACTACTTGGTATATTAATACTTGTTAATTTCGTACAATTATAGAAAACACTACTTCCTAGTGATGTAACACTATTAGGAATTACTATATTCGTCAATTCAGTACAACCTCTAAATGCATCACTTCCAATTGCTGTAATTCCATCTTCAATAACAACCTTTTTTACATTTTCTTTATTAACATCTTTGTTCCAGTCTATATTTATTGTTCCATTACCAGAAAAAGTTAAAACTCCTGTCTCACTATCAAAATTCCAACTAGTGCTTCCACTAGTAGTTTCCGCCTTTACTTTTGATGTTAAAATACTGCATTGTAACAACATTAAAATCATAATTAAATTGATTATTATAAACTTCTTATTTTTCATTTTTCTTTTGTTCCTTTCCTCTAAAACATTTTTTCATTAAGTAACATACTTTATGAAATTAAAATATTATCGAATTAAGCTAAAATAATAACTAATTTCGACATTATAGTGTATTAAAAACTGACGAACATTTTTATTATTTATTTTTCTAAAAAGTATTGCAAATTCGACATCTTATGATAAAATTTAATTAGAATTGATTTCATAAAGTATGTTACTTAATGAATATAAGCCAAAAAAGAATTAAAGCAAATTTAAAAATACTTTAATTCTTTTTTCTATTTTGTACCTTTTTTCTTGAAGATTTATTTATTTTTTATTTTACCTTTGTTGTTTCATTTTACACAATTCTATTACGCACATAACAATTATAATCCCACATATAATTTGTGTTAGTGTGATATTTGTTAACATTTCATATCTTTCGCTTCTATAAAAATCTACTATAAATCTACTAACACATAGGCAAATTAAACACCAATTAGAAATTGATCTACAATTTATATATTTCTTATACAACACAACAAATACAACAAAAATGACAAAATAAATTACACTTTCTATAATTTGAATTGGTATATTATTAATTCCTCCACAACAGCCTACTTTAAAACAAGCAATTTTTGATATGCTATATACTAATGGAATTGCTAACAATTCAAGATTGTTTATTTTTGATGGCATACTTTTATAAATTAAATTATACACTTTGTTAAATATAATAAATTCTAAAACACCACCCATATAACTAAACCCACTAAATATAGTAATGTATTCATTTTTATTAAATATTATAACTTCTGCTATACTTATAACCTTTGCTCCTATTATCATTCCAAACATTGAAAACACGTAACAACTTAATAAATACAATCTTTCTATTTTAGTTAATTTTTCTATAAAATTAATTGATATGTATGAAATAATTATCGCTAGCACTATTATAATATAGTATATTTGAAATATGTTTTCTAATATAAATTCTAACATTTTACTTACCTATTCGTTTCTGAATCAATAACATTAAAACTAGCTCCCAATCGTTCACTATACACACTACAACTTAAATATACATCATTGAATTTTATGTGACATAAGCAAATAGTGTATTTAGTAGATGAGCTTATATTTCCGTATTTTTTTAGTTCTTCCTCTAGTTCAATCAACTTATTATGATACTCTTCATTAAAATTATCATTTACTACTATGCAATATTCTATAGCAACTCTCGGGGTATCATATGTATAACTATATTCTTTCTCTACTTTGCAATTTCCAAGCTTTTTACAAATATCATTTATTATTTTATTGCTATTTACTGTTTGTTCTAAATTATCCTCAACATAATCTTGTTTTCTTTCAGAAAATCCACTTATAGGTAATTGATTTGCAAATGCAACTACATATTCCGTGTCATATTTTTTAGAATAAGCTGAATAGTAAAAATTAAATTCATTGTACAACATAGTTTCTTTTCTTATATTCGCACATCCATTATGTATAGGACGTTTTTTAGTTGCTCCTTTTTGAATTAGTTTTACATTTTCGAAGTCTCCTGCATATTTTTCTTGCAAGTATTCTAAAACTTTTTCAGTTGGAATCTCGCTTTTAAAATTCTGTCTATATTGGTATATACGATACACTATAATGCTAACTATTATCAACACTGGTATTAGTATTATTGGTAATATAATTTTTAGTCTTGAATCTTTCATTTGTATTCCCCTCTCATATAAAATTCAACATTTTATTTGCCTACATAATTCCAAAAATCTTCAGCTTCTATGCTTATATCAAACTTCATTTCTTCCTTACCAATATTACTACTATATCCCATTCTACCCAATAAAAAGTCATTTGGTTTATATGATGATATAGTTGGACTGTATTCAAAAATGCAATTATTAAATTTTATATAATATCTATAATAAACAGAGCTAGAATCTCCATTCCTTTTGCTACTTTTTCCATAAAGTAATTTTTTAAGTTCTATTAATTTCTGATAATAAGATTCATTAAAATCATCATTAATAACAACTTCGTAACTTACTTTCAAATTATTAACTCTATTTACTTCATATATTGTTTCTACATTATTAAACCTATTCTTTAAAACTTTCAATATCTCATCGTGCTTTTCATCATTAATTGAAACAACTTTTAGACTTTCCGTATTAGTTTTGCAACTGCAATCTGCTCCAAATATTTTCTTTTCAAATTTTACAATATAATCTTTATCCTCTTTCGTAGAATGTGCTGAATAATAATATATAAATGTATTATTGTGTAAGGTACTAAATTGAGAGCCATCGCAACCAGCTCCTTCTATGCCAGAATCAGTAGCTTTTCCTACTAATTTCACATTGGTAAATGTATTATCATTATATTTATTTTCTAAATACTCCGTAATCTTTTTTTCTGAAATACTTCCTTGAAAATCATTTTTGTATTGATTCACAAAGTATATACTATATCCTAAAATCAATAATACTAATATTACAGGAATTACAATAATAGGAATTAAAATTTTCTTTTTAGAGTCTTTCATTTATCCCCCTCCTAAAAAACTATTTCCAATTAAATGATTTGTTTTTCTTGTATAATACCACACATAATATTATTAAAGCAATAACCACACCAACTAAAATAAATGAATTACCAGCTTGTACTATTGGCTTATTTGAAACAGTTGGATCAGCTTTAGTTTCTTCAACTTTTTTGTAACAGTTACTTTACATGTATCTGTATAATTACCATCAACTGTTTTTGCTGTTATAGTAGCTGTTCCATTAGAAATAGCTGTTACTTTTCCAGATTCAACTTTGGCAATTTTTTCATCACTACTGCTCCAAGTAATTGATTTATTTGTTGCATCTGTAGGCTTTATTGTTGCTGTAAATGTATATTCTCCACCTTCTGTTAATGTTAACTCTTTTTTATCTAATTTTATTTCTGTAACATTAATTTCAGATTTAGTACCATTCATTGTATATATAGTTTCATTGTAATGAGTTCCTTCTGTATCAACAAGTTTTACCCATACTACGAAATCTTTTTCACCTGTATAATTTGATAAATCTACTGCAAATTTTTTATCTGTAGTTTCTATCCATTTACCTTCAACATAATCTGGAATTAGTGCTTTTATTTCATTATTTAATTCAGCAACTTTTTCGTTGTTTTCTTTTACTTTGGCATTATATTGCTGTACTTTTGAAGAATATTCTTCTGATTGTTTATCTTGTATATTTTGAGCCTCTGCATATAAAGCGTCTATTTCCTGCTTTATTTCTGCTAATTCTTTTTTTCCATCTTCTTCAATCTTTTTTATTTTGCTTACATTGGTACTTGATATTTCTACTGCTTGCCAATAAAGTTTGTAATTCGCGTCATTTGACCATACCATAAAAGTTCCTTCTCCGTTATACACAAAGCTTGGCAATGTTACAGCTGGATTAGCCTCTATTTCCACATTGTGAGCAAATACATTTTTTGTGCTAATAATTGCAAATAATATTATCAATAGCACCACCATTATTAATTTGTTTTTTTGTTTTAAATTTTTCATTTGTTTTTCCTCCTTATTTTTTGTCATTAAGTTACTTACTTTATGATTTTTTTATAATTAAATTCTATCATAATATATAGAATTTGCAATACTTTTTTTCAAAAAATAAATTGTAAAAAAATTGTGGGATTAATACCAGAAAAATACTTGGATTAGTTGGAAAATTAACTAATTCTAGTTCTATTGAAAAATTTCCAAATCTACATTTTATTGTTGTTGGCTGAAAATCCTTCGGTTCAAGACATTCGTTATTTTTACTTTTTAAGAATTGATAATCAATTCTTCTTAATTGATCTCTTAACTCATCTAAACCTTCTTGCATTTTCTTTTTCCACATTTTTTCTTCTAAATCATTGAATTTTATTTCATTATTTGTTATATTTATCATATGTAAAGACACCTCGTATAATTTTATTTTGTTTTTTTGTTTTATCAAAATTATATCATAAGTGTCTTTACATTTTTTTATTTTATTCTATTTTTTATGTTTACTATTTCCTCAGAAAATTTAACTCATATAAAAACTCAAGGTAGATAGTTAATGAACTACCTACCTTGAGTTTTTACAGACGTGAGCCTCTAATTGCATCCTCTTTTGTCAGGTAATAACTGTATGTACAGCTCTGAGGGAACATTTTGTGCATGTCTTCGACGAAATCCTTTTCAGTGAATCCACACTTTTGAGCCTTCTTCTTAGCTTCTTCCTCCGAAATAGGATTCCTTAATGTAAGTTCGAATGTTCCGTCATTAAAAGTGTCATCATTGAACCAGCCCACATAAATCTTTGTAATCATCATAGTTTTTACCTCCAAAAATTATTTTCGTTTAAATGTAATGCTTGTAAGTAAACACGAGGAATTGCTAAATGTGTTTACATAAATATTGTATCATATATTTTCCTTTTTTTCAAATTTTTCACTAACAAAAAAAGAAGGTGAAGCAAATATACTCCACCCGTTTTAGTTTTGCGGGAAAAACTCCCGACTTGAAAAAGTTGGCACCGTTATTTTTTTGAAACAGCCATGTCCACAGAGTTGTGGGCATATT
>SAMEA104315430__coassemble_1613_pt1 | contig 7405 bp, 7 predicted proteins | sample SAMEA104315430__metabat2_low_PE_049 | metagenome-assembled genome bin SAMEA104315430 (sample SAMEA104315430) | gut metagenome | biome: Monkey gut; feature: monkey-associated habitat; material: faeces | place: China | collected 2013 | reverse complement strand
TTGCTGTTTTAATTTATTTTGTGTATGTCTGTATTTCTCAACAACAAACATTAGATGAATATGCTAAACAATCTTCAACATATCAAAACCAAATTGTTGAAGCAAAAGAAAAAAATGAAGAATTACAATATACAAAAAGTAATATTAATTCTACAGAATATATCGAAAATGTAGCAAGAGAAAAACTTGGTATGTATTTACCTAATGAAAGAGTATATATTGATATCATAAACTAGAGATTTTAAAATCTCTAGTTGAACTAATTTTTAAATTCTAAAAATTTATTATTTCTAAAAAATTCCAATAATAATAAAATATTAAATAGGGGGAAAAGTTTATGAATTTTGAAGACTGTACTTTAGTCGAATTAAGACAACTAGCAAAAGAAAAAGGTGTGAAAAACGTATCAAAACTAAAAAAGGACGAGCTTATTCAAATGCTTTCTGAAAGCTGTGATGAAAAAGAAAAAACAAATGAAAAATCCGCTTCTGTATCAGAAAATACAAATATTAAAGAAAATAATTCAGTAACTGCTGAAATTACTGAGTCATCATCTAATAGTACATATAAAGTAACAAATGCAGATGATCAAATTATAGAAGGAATTTTAGAAGTATTACCTGATGGATATGGATTTTTAAGAGGTGAAAATTATTTATCAACTCCTAAAGATGTATATATCTCTCCAGTTCAAATTAGACGTTTTAAATTAGACAAAGGTGATAAAGTAAAAGGAATAGCTAGACAACCTAAAGAAGGAGAAAAATTCCCAGCATTAATATATGTAGGTGAAGTAAATGGTGAGGCTCCTGAAAAAGCTTATAGAAGAAAAAATTTGATGATTTAACACCAATATATCCAACAGAAAGATTAAGCTTAGAAACAACATCTAATGAGTATGCAATGAGACTTATTGACTTGTTATCTCCTGTTGGAAAAGGTCAAAGGGGGATGATTGTTGCTCCACCAAAAGTTGGAAAAACAACGCTATTAAAGAAGATTGCAAACAGTATTTCAGCCAATAATCCTGAGGTCGAATTAATAGTTTTGTTAATAGATGAACGTCCAGAAGAAGTTACTGATATGAAAAGATCAATAAAAGGAGAAGTTATTTACTCAACATTTGATGAGTTACCTGAGCATCATGTAAAAGTTGCAGAAATGGTTCTTGAAAGAGGAAAAAGATTAGTTGAACAAGGAAAAGATGTTGTTATATTATTAGATAGTATTACAAGACTTGCAAGAGCATATAATCTTGTTATACCTTCATCAGGAAGAACATTATCAGGAGGATTTGACCCAGCTGCATTACATAAACCTAAGAAATTCTTTGGTGCTGCCAGAAACATTGAAAATGGCGGAAGTTTAACAATTTTAGCAACTGCACTTGTTGACACTGGAAGTAGAATGGATGAGGTTATATTTGAAGAATTTAAAGGTACTGGAAATATGGAGGTTCACTTAGATAAAAGCCTCGCAGAAAGAAGAATCTTCCCAGCAATTGATATATATAAATCAGGAACAAGACGTGAAGATTTGTTATTATCTCAAAAAGAATTATCAACTATATATGCTCTAAGAAGGGCTATGCAAAATGCTTCAAATGCAGAATTTAGTGATCAAATAATGCAATTAACAGTAAATACTAAAAACAATGCGGAATTAATTGAAAAATTAAATACTCTTTTAAGAAAATAAAAAATGAGGTGAATTTTAATGAATATAATAAATATAAATCCAAAAACAAATTACTTATATCATTATGCATTAAAGAAAAATGTCAATAAAATTTTAGATGACAAAGCTATAATTTCTAAAGATCAATACGTTTTCTTTACAAAAAGTTTAAAAGATTCTATAAATGCATTTAAAAGAGAAATGATGGTTGAAGGTAAATTATATATTGATATTGATGGAGTTTTAAGAAAAAGATCCAAATGTAATATGGATGACTATTGTATTCTGAAAATCCCATATAAAAATGATAATAAATTTTATGAGTTTAAATTTAATGGTCAGAGCAAAGAATCAATTTATAGTATTTCAGTTGCCCATAAAGGCTCATATCATTTTAAAAAAGCAAAAATATTAGATTTTCCTAAAAATAAAGATAAAAGGAATAATATAATTATAAAAACAGCTTTAACAGCTGCTATGACAACTGGAATAGTATTATTCCCATATAATAGCTTTGCTGCCAGCTGGCTAGATTCAAATAGCTTTGATACAAGTTGGTATGTTGATTCAAACGCTTATGTATATACAATTAATAATGAACAAGAATTGGCAGGACTAGCTTACCTAGTCAATTACAGAAATATATCATTTGAAGGCAAAGGTATTAATATAACTAAAGATATGGACTTATCAAAAAATAAATGGCAAACAATTAAAGATATTTTCAAAGGAAATATCTGTGGTGGTCATAGATTTATATTAAATTGTTTGGATGGAAAATTAATAGAAAATAGAGATATTACAACAGTTGAATACTTATATAAAATTCGAAAAAATAGTGAAAATTATATAAGCGAAGTAAGTTTAAAAAATCCATATACAGTTGAAAAGCTAAAAGAGATAACTGGAGCAAGAGCAATATTTTTAAACAATAAAGAGCTTACAGATGATGTAGTATTAACTTCGTTAACATTAAGTGAAGATGATATATTTGAAATATTTACAAACAAATATATGACTGTAGAAAATTCAGATGGATTAAAAATTCCATTTAGATTTGAATCTGGAGATTCTATAGATAATGTTAAAGTAAAGTATTCTAAAAAGACTAATATTCCACCTGAAAAATTAGTTATAAAATATAAAGGAAAAGAGTTATCAGACGGAAGAACATTAGCAGATTATAATATTCAAATGGATAGTACACTAAATGTATATGTAAAAGTAAATATAAATTTAAGTGTAAATAACGGTCATGGCAGTGTAGATGCTTCCTCAAATTCTGCAAAATCTGGAGATATGGTAACAATAACTTTAAAACCAGATCAAGGATATGAGCTTGATGAAATTACTGTAAATGGAAAATCTTTAAAATCTGAAGTAACAGATAATAAGCTACAGATTAAGTGTAAAAACGAGGATATTAATGTAATAGTAAGTTATAAATCAAATGAGGTTAATAATAGATCTGAAATAGAAAGCAATAATATTAATAAAGATACTATAAATCAGAAAGATAATTCAAAAAATAATTACCCTAAAACCGGAGATAATTTCTTTTCACATATAATTACAATTATAGTTTCAGTATGTGCGGCAATAATTTTAAAAATAAAAAAGAAAAAATCTTAATTTTAGAAAAATACATATTTGATTTGCAAAATAAAAATATATGATGAATGGTAAAAGATTGGAAATATTACCATTAAGAAACAATCTTAAGAACAGGAAATGGTGGAAATAGAGAAGTAAAAAATAAAGGTTCAATAGAAGTTGCTAGTATAAATAATGAAACAGAAAAAATTATAAAAGAAAATCGAGAAAAAGAAATGCAACTTGCAAGTCAATGGACCAATACTATAAAAAATGAAAAAGTTGAAGTTACTGCAAAAGATGGAATTACTTTAAGTGGAACAGAATATATAAAAGACAAACAAATTGATGATTGGGTAATTGTTTTTCATGGTTATCTCTCGAATCCAGAATCTGTAATATCAGTAGGAATGCACTTTTCAGAAAAAGGCTATAATGTATTAATTCCATATATGAGAGCGACTGGCGAAAGTGAAGGAGAATATATTGGAATGGGATGGCTAGATAAAGAAGATTTAAAGTGCTGGATAGATTTAATTATAGAGCAAAATATGATATAAAAGAAGCCTCTGCATTAGAGCAAGCAAAAAAGCCTCTGTTCCAATATTGTTATTTGATTTTATAAAAATTGTTATGAAAGAGGTATAATTATAATGAATAAAACAAAAAGAAGAATTTTTAATACAGCAATCAAAATGTTTTCAGAAAAGGGATATGATAATACAAGTGTTGAAGAGATAACAGCAATAGCAGGAGTGGCAAAAGGCTCACTATACTATCATTTTTCTAAAAAAGAAGATATATTTGATATGTTATTAAAAGAAGGATTTGAATTATTAAAAAACAATATAGAAATAAAGACCAAGAACTGTACTACTGCGTTAGAAAAAATAAAAGCAGTCATACTAATACAAATAAAGGTAATTGTAAAATATGAGTATTTCCTTAATGTTGTTTTTTCACAATTATGGGGTGAAGAAGAAAAAAATAAAAAGAGTAAAAAGGCAGTTTTTCAATATATAAAAATCATTGAAAAAATAGTAAATGAAGGAATTGCAAATGGGGAATTTTATGATGGTGATGTAGAAGCAATAGCATCCGGGATTTTTGGAGTTACATGTTCAAGTCTTATTTATAGAATAAAAAAGAATAGACAAGTAGATGCAATGCAGGTATATAATGGCTTTATCGATAATGTTACAAGAACATTAAGTAAAAAATGAAAAAATATTATTTTAGTGATATAAAAAGTGCAATAGTTAATTACAAATAAGTAGTTAGCTATTTTTTTGTATTTAGACTAAGTGTTCAGTTAATAAGTGCTTTAAAAAAATATATATTTCTCAAAGCACTGAAAACAGATTGTACTGACTTACCAGTCTAAAGACATTAATTTATTATTGTGATATAAATATAATACAAATTTAGAAGTAATAGGAGAAAATATGAGTAAGAGAATATATGATTATTTAAAAATTAATGATTTAAAAGATATGTTAAATAAAACAGGAAGATTATATGCAGATAAACCAGCATACAGAATTAAAGTAGAAGAAGGAAAATATCAAATCTATACTCACAAAGAAGTACGAAACATGATAAATAATTTAGGAACAGCATTAATAAATTTAGGACTAAAAGGAAAACGAATTGCAGTTATTGGAGAAAATAGATATGAATGGGAAATAGCATATTTATCAATTGTATGTGGAACAGGAATTGTTGTTCCATTAGATAAATCATTGCCAGCAAACGAACTAGAACTATTGATAGAAAGATCTGATATAGAAGCGATATTTTATACAAAAAAATATTCAGATATAATTCAAAATATTAAGTTTAGTGAAAAAAACAAATTAAAACATTTAATTTCTATGGATAGTGATGAACATGGTGAAGGAATATATTCACAAAAAGAATTAATACAAACAGGTAAAAAACTAATAGAAGAAGGAAACAAAGAGTTCTTAAATGCACAAATTAATCCAAAAGAAATGAATATTATGTTATTTACATCAGGCACAACATCTAAGTCCAAAGTAGTAGCACTTTCCCATGAAAATGTCTGCACAAATTTAATGGATATTGGAAGTGTGTTAGATGTAACGCAGGAAGATGTCTTTCTTTCTATTTTACCAATACACCATGTGTTTGAATGTACAGTAGGATTTTTATTTTCACTATATAAAGGAGCAGAAACTGTATTTTGTGATGGTTTAAGACATATAGTAGAAAACCTAAATGAATATCATGTAACAGTCATGGCATGTGTACCAGGTATATATGAAAGAATATTTATGATGATTAGAAAAAAATTAGAAAAACAGGGAAAAATTGAGGAAATATTAGAAAATGAAGAAAAATATAAAAATTCCTCTATGCAAAAAAAGAAAGAAGTATTTAAAGAAATACATGATATGCTAGGTGGAAAAATAAAACTATTGATAAGTGGAGCTGCAGCTTTAGATAAAACAATAGAAGAAAAATATAGATTATTAGGACTAAACTTAGTACAAGGATATGGATTGACTGAAACTTCACCTGTTGTGGCAGTTGGAACAAATAAGAATTATAAGTTAGGTTCAATTGGAAAAACAGTTCCAAGTGTAGAAGCAAAACTTGTAGATGTGAATGATGATGGAATTGGAGAATTAGTAGTTAGAGGTTCAAGTGTAATGCTAGGATATTATGAAAATGAAAAAGTAAATAAAAAATCATTACAAGATGGATGGTTCTATACGGGGGATTTAGCAAAAATAGATGAAGAAGGATATATATTTATATGTGGTAGAAAGAAAAGTGTAATAGTATTAAAAAATGGCAAAAACATATTCCCAGAAGAAATGGAAAATTTAGTGAATAAAATAGAAGGAATAAAAGAGTCGTTTATCTTTGGAAAAATACAATCAAATGATGAGAACAATATAAAAATAAATGTAAAGATAGTATTTGATAGAGATGTTATAAAAGATGTTTATAAAGTTGAAAAAGATGAAGACATATATAAAGTCTTGTCAAAGAAAATTAAAGAAGTCAACCAAACTATGCCATCATATAAAGCAATAAGAGGAATGATACTAACAGAAGAGCCATTGATTAAAACAACAACAAATAAAATAAAAAGGCAGGAAAATTTAGATGCAATTAGAAAACTTAAAGACTAAATTTTTAGGAAGAAATAGTATTTTTTATAGCAAAATAGATTCAACACAAAATGAAATTTGGAGATTAATAGAAAATAAAAATACTCCAGATGGTACTTTAGTATTTGCAGATATTCAGGATAAAGGAATAGGAACACATGGAAGAGTCTGGTATACAGATGAGGCAAATAATATAGCATTTTCATTTTTTATAGAAACAAATTGTAATATTCAAAGATTAGATGGACTTACAATAAAAATTGCAAATATAATTGTTGATATTTTTAAGAATCAATATGGAATTAATTTAAATATTAAAGTTCCAAATGATATTACATTTAATAATAAAAAAATAGGTGGAATTTTAACTCAAACTAAGCTTGTTAATGAAAAAGTTAAATACTTAGTAGTTGGAATTGGAATTAACACTAAAAAGGAAAAATTTACAGATGATATAAAAAATATAGCAACATCCATAAAAAAAGAATTTGGAATAGATGTAGATACAAAAAAGTTTATAATAGAGTTTTGTAATCAATTTGAAAAAGAAATAGAAATGAGAGGAGTTATTAAAAAATGAATATTGGATTTTTATTTCCCGGTCAAGGATCTCAAAGTATTGGAATGGGAAAAGACATATATGAAAAATATGAAGATGCAAGAAAAATATATAATCAAGTTAAAAATATAACAGGAATAGACATTGCAAAAATATCATTTGAAGGACCAGAAGATATATTAAATGAAACAAAATATACACAACTTGCAATACTTACAGAGAGTCTAGCAATATTAGAAATTTTAAAAGATAATAATATAATAGCTAATATGTCAGCAGGATTGAGTTTGGGTGAATATACAGCACTAATCAATAGTAAAGCACTTATGTTTGAAGAAGGAATAAAAATTGTCCAAAAGCGAGGAGAATATATGCAAAATTTACTTCCTAGTGGAGAATGGCAAATGGCGGCAATTATGGGCTTAAATGATAA
>SAMEA104315430__coassemble_1596_pt1 | contig 7467 bp, 7 predicted proteins | sample SAMEA104315430__metabat2_low_PE_049 | metagenome-assembled genome bin SAMEA104315430 (sample SAMEA104315430) | gut metagenome | biome: Monkey gut; feature: monkey-associated habitat; material: faeces | place: China | collected 2013 | reverse complement strand
TGTTCTAAATCTCTAAAATATACTGTTACTGCTGATAATATAAATGATATACCTAATTGAAATATATATTGTATTAGTAAAACTAATGGATAAAATAATATATATTTCGTTAGTCCAAGTCCATATACTAAACAAAAAGCTAATATTATAATTGTTGATATTATGAAGTTTACTGCTGCACTAGTCACAACAGATATAGGTAATATTTCTCTAGGAAAATATACCTTTTTAACTATATTTCCATTTCCGAATCACAGTCCACGTTGATTGTGAAATTGTAGCAGTAAAAAATGTCCATGGTATTAATCCTACACATACAAAAATCACATAATATGGTTGCGTAGTTTTTAAAATAAGTGGAAATATAAACGCATATACTGCCAATTGCAACAATGGATTTAAAAAAGTCCACAATACACCTAATACAGATTGTTTATATCTTCCCCTTATCTCTTTTTTTACATTATTTTTTAATAGTTCTCTATAATTATATATACTTTTAAAAATATTCATTATTCGCTCCTTATTAATTATTTATTTTGTTTCATTAACATAGCTTTCTATTACTTTATCTATATCTCCATCCATTTTAATTTTTCATGAAGCCATACAGCTCTTGTACAAAATCTTTTTACTGACCCCATTCCATGTGTAACAAATACTATTGTTTTTCCTTGAGATTTCAATTCTTCTAATTTTTTAAAACATTTTTCTTGAAAATGCTCATCTCCTACTGATAATATTTCATCTATTAATAGAATCTCAGCATCAACATTTATAGCCACTGAAAAAGCTAATCTCATATACATACCAGATGAATATGTTCTAACGGGATTATCTATAAACTCTCTTAATTCTGAGAATTCTATAATCTCTTCTAACCTGTTATCAATTTCTTTTTTAGTTAAACCAAATATTGAAGCATTAAAATAAATATTTTCTCTTCCTGAAAAGTCCGGATGAAATCCTGCACCTAATTCTAATAAAGATGTCAACTTACCTATAGTAGTAACTGTACCTTTGTTGGGATAAATTATTTTTGTCATTAATTTTAATAATGTAGATTTTCCACTTCCATTTACACCAATTAATCCTACAACTTCACCTTTTTTTATTTTCAATGTTACACCTTTTAATATTTCTCTTCTTTCTTTTTTACTACTTTTCCAAAATAATAATTTTTCTTTTATTGTATTTGTTCTATCATAGTAAACATTAAATGTTTTATATACATTATCTACATCTATAACACATTCATTATTATCTTTCAAAACTACACCTTCCTTCAAATTACTTTAACTTTAGTGCTAATTCTTTAGCTGCTACCATAGCATCTTCCATAGAACAATATGTCCATGCTCCATATCTACCTATACTATAAATATTGTTATTGTTTAATTTTTCAATATGTTCTTTTATATTTTCCAAAGATTCCCCTTCAATATGAACATATGCAGGATCCATAATTATAGTTTCATATGCTATTAATTTATTATTTTTATCAATCACCTTCATTTTATTTAGGTTTTCTAATGTTAATTTTAACTGCTCATCTACATTTATAATGTCATTTTTATCAAAACCAATTTCTATATACATACTTGCTTTTTCTTGGTTTAATATATTATTATAAAAACCAATTCTATAAAAATTATATTCTTTTTCAGGCAAGTAAATCCAATGTTCTTTATTTGTGCAACCTTTTTCAAATCCTAAATTAAAAACTAAAACTTTATTATATGATAATTTTTGTAATAGATTTAAATCTTCTTTCCTTTCCAAAATTTTCATAAATATATTCATTGGTGCAGTATTTATTAAATATTCATAAGATATTATGTCACCTTTATCAGTGAAAGCAATTTTATTTTCTACATCTACTTTCTTTATACTAGTAGATAACATAATACTATTTTTATTTAATTTTTCATACAATTTTTGAATGAACTTTTCAGCTCCTTCCTTTGGATATAAAAATGTATTATTATATGATGTGTTATTTGATTCTTTCATATTATTTATTATTTGATTTATATTTGCATATGGAAAAAATCTACCCATTGCATCTTTATCTAATTTATTCAAATCACATGCATACAATTTTTCATTGTATGGCTTTAAGAATTTTTCAACAATTGATTTACCAAATTTTCCATATAACATATCAAGAAAACTGTCATAATTATTTTTTTCTTTTTTATTAAATAAATCATATAAACAATCAATAAATTCTTCTTTTTCTAATTGATGTATATTAGTTTGAAATGGATAATCTATATATTTGCCTTTATAATAAATTTTAGTATTTTTTACTTGACTAATTATTTCTTCCCCATTCATAAGTTGTTCAAATAATCTTTTCATTTCATCAGTTTTAAAATGATAGAAATGTCCCGCATAATCCCAAACATATTCTCCATTAATAGTAGTTTTGCAGTACCCTCCTATTTTATTATCTTTTTCTATTATCAAATAATCATCATCATTCACATAATTAGCAAAAGTTAATCCTGATATTCCTGCTCCTATAATTAAATACTTAACATTAGTTTCTTTCATATTATAACCTCCAATTTAACTTTTTCTAAGTCTTCTCATTATACTTTCATATATTTGTAAAATTCTTATTGTATGCCCTTTTGTAACTCTGTGAAGAATTATTTTTTTTCCTTTCACTTCTTTATATAATTCTGGATATTTTTTAAGTTTTTTATCAAAACTATTAAATCCTACATTATTATTTAGAAATTCAGTTACAACCATATATTGACATTTTATTAAAGGTAGAACTATTTTATTTTTTATATATTTTTTCTTTTCTTCAGAAATAGTTTTATTATTATAAAATTCATCTATTAATTTTAATGTTACATGTTCATGATTTTTGTAATTTTTAGCATATGATTGTCTAGATACAGATTGTCCTGCTCTTCCAATATAATATATATATATATCTAAAGGATAATACTTTATCGTTTTAGCATTTATAAAAGCATAAGTATTTAATTCCATGTCAACATAAAAACATTTTTCAGATATAGAAAACTTTCCATCTTTTAACATTTGAGTTCTATATGTTGATGTTGATAGTAAAGGTCCCCATTCTTGAAAGCCATATACTTCATCACATAAATCTTCAACATCATATTTTATACCTGGAACCATAAAATTATATAGTGATTTTACTCTTTTTTTAGAGTATACAGCTAAATCTTCAACATAATTATTCAAAACCATATCTACATTTTCGTTTTTTAAATGTCTAACAAGTCTTTCAAGTGTCTCAGTATCAAAATAGTCATCTCCATCCATCAATTTAAAGTATTTTCCTGTTGCTAATTCAATTCCTTTATTAATTGTTGAACCATGTCCACCATTTTCTTTATCTACTAATTTAACAATAGATTTTCCGTTTTTCTTTGTTAATTTTTCCAATTTTTTTCCTATTTCTGCAGTATTATCTTTAGATCCATCATTTATAATCAATATTTCTAAATTGGAAGCAACATCACTGTTTATAAGTGATAATACACCATTTATCAAATATTTTTCTACATTATATGAAGCAATTGCTATAGTTAATATGACTTCTTCTTGCTCTGGTATTAATACATTATAATACAAAGAATCATCACTATTTAGCATATTTATTTCCTTTTGTATTATTTTATCTGTATCAAACTTCAAGCAAACATTTTTACTAATTTGCTCACTCAATTCACAAAATTCTTCTGGATTATAGAATAATTCTTCTATCTTGTTTGCATATTCAATATAATTTTCAGTCTCACATAATATTTTCGAATTATTGTCAAATACTTCAGGAACAGCTGCAACATTTCCAGTTATAACTACTAATCCAGACATTGCAGCTTCTAATGCTGATACACCTTGCGTTTCATATCTAGTCGGAAAAAGTCCAATACCATTTTCTTTATGAATTTTAGCTATCTCATTATGTGATAAAAAACCTTTATATATATTAACATTTTTATATTGTTGAAGAGGTTTTAATAATCTCTCGTGTTCAGTACCATCTCCATATATATTAAACTCTAATTGTTTAAAACACTCTCTTTTGCTTAATTCTATAATGGTTCTAACCATTATATCTATTGAGTATGTGTTAACATTATCAAATTTCTTTATTGTAAAAATTTTCTTTCTATCTTCCATATTTTTTTCATTATATTTAAATATTTTTTCATCTATAATACATGGAATTACTTCACAATTTTTAAATTTAATATTATTCAATTTTTCTGCTCTATTTTTCGCCCAATCTGTTCCAAAAATCCATTTAACATTTGTTTTTTTGTTATATCTTTCTAATATTTTATCTTTTCTTTTATATTCTTGTTCTTGAATAGCATTTATTGTCTGTTCTATATTGAAATATTTTGTAGTCATCTTGTTGTAATCTCTATAAATAATATCAGCGCCATGAGAATATATAAAAATCCTAGATTTACTGGTATCTACAGCATCCAATAAGTTGGCATATTCTTCCATAAAAAAGTGAACTATTATATTTTTATATTTTTTTTCTTGCAAAATATTTCTAGCAGTTAAATAGTCTGTTTTAGTAACATTAACTTCTTCGAATTTATATTTTTCGGAATATTCATTTGAATTAACAACTAGAACATCTACATTAAAATTTCTTTTATAATATTCTATTACTTTGCTATGTACAAAACTAAAATTGTACTTTTGGCTAATACTTGGATATCCAGGTACTATTATTATAGTATCCGAACCAAGACCTTCTTTCACCTTTTCATCATAATTATCGATAAAATTTAAATTAAGTTTTGTAATTTCAACTTTTGAATATGGCATAATTCTTAGGGCAACCATAAAAAAATTAGTTTTCTTAGGAGTAAATAAATCCGTGTTTAATCCAGCCTCTGTAACAACTTTTCCAGATCTATTTACAAGTTTAACTAGTATTCCTTTCTCTCCTTCTAAAACTTTTCCATAAAAATTTATTTCAATGTTATCTTTTTTTACTTTATAAATTTTAGGAACAATCAATGTAACTTCTTTATTTAATGTATTAGTAATAATCCATCTATTTTTGTACTTTTCAACCTTAACATTCTTATCTTTTTTTATGATATTTTTGTTTTTTAAAACATTCATTTTTCATCATCCTTTTTATTAATACTATTTTTTAAAACAAACCTCTTTGACTTCCACCTTCCCGGCAAAATCAACATCAAAACCAGCAACCTATCCCAAAGATTTCTTACACATTTAACACATACCTTCTTATTACATAAGCTTGAAAACAAAATATAGTGTTTAATCACATATAACCTTTTATCAAATTTAACACCTTTTGTATCTCTAGCTAAAATATCTTGAAAATATTGTAAATACCCTTGTGGGTTATTTATAAATAATTTAATAAAATTTTTAGTATATCCTTCTTCTAAATAATCTCCAGAAACCACTTCCAAATTATAACATTTAACCTTATATTTTTCTTCTATTTTATAAAACAAACTTGCTTCTGTAATAAATTTTTCACCATTTTTTAATTCATATTTGTATAATTTTCTTATAGAAGATTTATATACTAATACCTTTTCTCCATCCATTCCTTGTTTGAAATACATATCAAACATTGTAGTTTCATCTTTAGTATTTTCAAAGGACTTTCCTTTTACATTTGCATATTCACCGCTTCTTAAAAAAACTGATGCATACAAATTATCATTCTTCAACAATTCCATACTATGTTCTGAAATATTTTTAAAAGCTCCAGTTATAAAATAATCATCAGAATCACAATCCATAACAAGTTCACCTGTAACATATTGCATAAGATTATTTATAGCCTGCATTTTTCCTTGATTTTCTTGTTTAAAATATTTAATCTCAAGATGTTCAATTTCATTAAAACTCTTAACAACTTGTCCGAGTATTGTCAGTAGATCCATCATCCATAATAAGCCACTCTATATCTAATTTATCATATAAATTATCAACAATACTTTTATATAATCTATTTAACAAATTAGCTCTATTATATGTAGCAGTCAAAATTGATAATTTCATTTATTTTTTCACCAACTTTTCTATTTGTTTAATTATATTATAATTTTCAATATATTTTTGTTCTTGCATTTTTTTCCATTTTGGTAACATTTCTAAACTTCTTTGAATTCCTTCATATACTCCTTCTTCCGTATTATCAGTTATATACGATTTTTCATATTTTGCTACAGCTTCTCTTGCTGCTGTATTTGTAATTAATATTGGTTTTTCTAATACTTTTGCTTCTAGTATTGTCATTGGTAAACCTTCATAATATGATAATAATGCAAAAATATCACATTTTTTTATATATGGATAGGGATTATTTCTTTTTCCTAATAATATAAAAGTATTTTCTACATTATATTCTTTAATTAAATTTTTTAAATTATTAGTCTCTGGTCCATCACCAATTATATAAAATTTATGATTGAATCCATCTTTAATTAATTTACTATGAATTTTTATTAATCTATCTATTGCTTTTTGACTTACCAATCTTGCTACTGTTAGGAAATTAACAGTTCCATCTTCAAATACATTTTCAAATTGTTCTTCAGATTTTTTTATTACTCTTTTTGAAGATATATAATTAGGTATTACAATTTTATCATTATTTAATTTATAAATTTCCTCAAATTGTTCTTTGTTATCATTACTAACAAATACTACCTCATTATACTTCGAATAACAAGTTTTGTCTAGCATTCTTTTTATTTTAGCTTTGAAATTTTTTCCAAAAACTTGTCCTATATCATTATGTACCCAAGCAATCTTTTTAATACCTTTATTTTCAACACTAAATATTCTTGTTATAGGTCCTTCAAGGAAAGCGATTTCAGTATCAAATTTATTTTTTATATATTTATTATAAATAGACTTCTTATTAAATAATATTTTTAAAGAAATTTTTACTTTTTCATTTTTAGTTAATTCATTATAAGATTTATCTATCATATTTACTAATTTTACATTTGGAGATAGTTCTTTTTCAAACTCACCTTTCCCATATAGCGTAAATATTGTTATATTAAACTTTCCTGATAATTCATTTGCTATATCAACCAATACTCTTTCAGCTCCACCTAATGTAAGACCTGTTATTCCAAATACTATTTTTTGCAATATTTTATTCACCTCTTTTAATATTTTGTGTTTTTATCTTTAATAATACATTCGCTACAATAATTATCATCATAGACGAAGAATTGAAAAATGTATATCCAGATAAAGTTGATAATACGAAACTTAATATTGTTGCTAATATTAACATTGTAAATTCTGTATCTACTTTTTTTATATTTTTTATAAATATAATTATTGATTTTAATAATATGCTTAACATCGGAATCATAAATAGTATAAAACCTATTATTCCAAAATTTAATAATACTGCTGGAAATTCCATTTCCCACACTAATT
>SAMEA104315430__coassemble_1524_pt1 | contig 7707 bp, 1 predicted proteins | sample SAMEA104315430__metabat2_low_PE_049 | metagenome-assembled genome bin SAMEA104315430 (sample SAMEA104315430) | gut metagenome | biome: Monkey gut; feature: monkey-associated habitat; material: faeces | place: China | collected 2013 | reverse complement strand
ATCACTTTTTATTTTACATACATATGGTCCTGTATATTTGCAATCTCTTAATTGATTTGGTGCAGAAATATCTAATTTTATTGCATATTTACTATCACCTAAAAATGCATTTATTGCTTCTTTCATGTATGCATCCATATATGCATTTTTTTCATTATCAACATCTGATTGTGCATCTTCTTTATTATATAAAGTACCTGTTCTTAAATAATTTATTAAATAATACAAACTGGAAATTGTAACATCATTTTTAGTAATTGTTGTTCCATTTTCACTTTCAGCATATTCCCATTTTAGCTCACCATTTTCATCTGTTGTTATTTTTATATTTGACTTAATTTTCTCATATAAATCAGTACTATTCATATCACCGTATGTTATAGGCACATCAGTTCTATTACCCTCTTCATCAACTAATTTAAATTTGTAATCTATATTATACTCGTCATTATCCATTGTTATTTTTACTTTTGTTTGCAAATTTTCATTATCAATTAATTCTTCTGCTAAATCTGGTGACATTGTAGCTAAGTGTAGTGCAAGTAATAATTCTGTTGGTTTTCCATATCTTCCTACCCATTCATCTAAATTATATGAAAATTCTTGAGTAACTAGATTTCCATTTACAATATTGGTTGCTTCTACTGTCATTGTTTTTGTGTTTCTGTCTATTTTTAAATTCATAAATGCTTCATCAGCTGTTTGATCAAAAGATAACATTCCCTTATATTTTGAATTTGCCCAAAATTTTGCTCCATTATCATTTGGTAAATATGTTCTTTCATTACTTACTATATATTTATATAATAAATCACCTAGTTCACTTTTTCCTGTTAGTTTTTCCAAATATTCACCTGTAAAATAACTATTATCAAATCCATTAATTTTTCCTTCTTCATCTCTTGTTACTGAAGCAACAAACCCTAATCCTACTGGATCAAATCCCATATCATCTAAATACTGTAGCAATGCTATTCTTGCTTTTTTCATATCTTCTGAATCAGGGTCATTTAATATAGAATTTTGACCATTCCACCAGTCTGAAATCTCTTTACCAATGGTTGTAATCATACTTGATATTTTTTCTTGAACAATTCCTGGCATAGTGATAATAAATGAAATAATTCCAACTATCATAAAAATTATTATAAATATAGAAAATGCTGTTGTAAAAGCTGTTATTCCTACTGGTTTAAACAATGCCATTTTTGCTTTTTTACCAACTTTTTTTCCTACATCTTTTGCATGTTTTTTAGCCTCTTGTTTTGCCTTTTTTTTAATTCTTCCTTCTTCTCGCTGCTTGTTTAATTCATCTTGGGTTGTATCTTCTATAATATCGTTATCATCATCCATTTATATCACCTGCCTTTCTACTTTTATTCTTAAAATTTTTAAAATGTAGCTCTATTTAATTCATCCATTCTTCTTTGTATTGCTCTTTTTTGTTTTTCATTTCCATAATTTTTTTCCATAGTTTCTTTTAATTCTTTATATGCTGAAATTGCTTTATCTTTATCACCAGCAAAATTTGAATCCGACTGTATAGCACTTATTTTTGAATCAACAGTATTATAATCATTTCCATAGAATGTTTTAGCATCTCTAACATTATATTCACTAACCCTAGAATTATTTTTTGCTAAACTATCATATGAAATTTCATAATCTTTTCTTACATAATCATTTGTAGGATCTAATGCTTCATTATCATATAATTGCATTGAGTAATTTACATAATCAAAGCCGTCTTTATAACCCATTACCTCTGCTGAATCAGATAATTGTTCCATTTGTGCATAAAAATCTCTTTCATATTCTTCTGTTAAATCTGTTCCTCCACCATCATATATATGTCTTGCTGCATTTCTAATTTCCTGTTCATCTGCTCCTGTATGTGTTTCTTTATATGCTTCAGCAAAATCTTTATATGCTCCAGCAAAAACTTGTTGGTTATTTTCTAATTTCTTTTCATATTTTTTATATTCATAGTTATCATACTGAGTTTGCGCAATACCACCAGTTGCAGTTCCAACAGAAGCCGCAGTTTTGAAATCCCCTACTGTTGCACCTGCTATAAATCCTGCAGCTGTAGCCGCACGAGATATAGTTCTACCTAGAATTGCATCTTTTCCACCATGTCTACCAACATAATCATTAAGCCTTTTACCAAATTTTCCTATTGACCTTGAATTCTCTATTGCATTGTTTATTGGTACTGGAGGCTGTTGTGCTTGTTGTTGATTTCCTTGTTGATTTCCTTGTTGACTTCCTTGTTGATTTGCCTGTTGATTTGCTTGTTGATTTGCTTGTTGATTTGCTTGTTGATTTGCTTGTTGATTTGCCTGTTGATTTGCTTGTTGTGTTCCTTGTTGACTTGCTTGCTGTGCTACTGGTTGTCCACTCTGTTGTGCATTTGCAACTGAATCAGTTTTTATATTATTTGACATAGTAGGCATTTTGCCATTTTCATGTGATACTTTTTTCCCTTTATTTCCTTTAAACATTGAAGTGGCCATTGATAACACCATAGCACCTGTACCAATTGCATCACCAATACTACTTGGTTGAATTCCAAATATTTTCTTTACTATTCCTTCAGCCTTTAACATAAAGAATATACTTGCTATTGCAAAAATTACATTTCCCATATCTAGTTCAGCCAAACCACCTTTTAAGGCCCCCATTGCTGATGTATAAAAAACAATGTAAATTATACAATGAAATGGCTGTATTATTACAGTAAATATAAACTCTTTTAACCATGTATTTAAAGCTTGAGATTTACCATCACCTATTTTATCTATTGAATATGTAATTGTAATTAAAGGTGCTATTACTATTAAAAATCCTAATACTATTGTACGTTTTACATACATTATTACAAATGCTGTTGTACCAACAACTAAAGCACCATATACAATTAAATCTGCCCATCCATAACCAGGAATTGCTGCAGTTGCAGCTAACTTAACCATATCAACTGTATCTGGAATATCTATTTTTGAAAGTGCATTAACTAATGCATTATTCACGAAAAATGTTAGTATCATAATATAATGTAATACAAAAACTAATACTAAACTTATGGCCCAATCTTTAAGCATTTTCTTATATTTAGCTTCTTCAGAAGCAACAGTTGATATAGCCATACGTATACCTATGTATAATAAAACACCTAATGATATAGCAATAGAAAGATTTCTCATTATATTATAATAAGTTCTAATATTTTTGATGATATTAAGTGATGCTATTCCAAATTCTATATCTTCACCTATCCACACTTCCGGGAAAAAGTTGGCTGATGTCATTCCACATTTATTAAATACAACTGCTCCTATTGTTCCTGCAAAGCCATCTCCAGAAAGCCCTGTTATTGCAGTAGTTATTCCTTGAAGAGCTGCGAATATTATTAATACAAACTGTTGTAAACCTAAAGTTAACACTCCAACAATAGTTTCTACACCAAAAGTTCCTATTTTTTTTAAGGTATCCACAAGCCCTGCTCCATAACTAATATTCAGCATACCCGTTACTATTATTAAAATTAATGATATTAAACCTATTCTTATTAATTGTTTTTTTGTTTTCATTTCACACCTACTTTCCTTGTTTTTTTGCATCTTTTATAATTTTATTTATACTTACCAATGATTCTTTATATTTAACTTTTCCAACTTCATCATAAGTATTAATATCTTTAATCTTTTGCAATATTTTTTCATGTATACTTCCAATATTATCTTCAATATTTTTAAGTTCTTGACTAGTATTATTAATATCATGAACTGTTTGAGATTTACTAGGTTTAAGAACTCCATTTTTTCCTAATGTAGATCTTATAGTAGTTGTTGCATCTTTTACGTCAAGGCCTAAACCTTTAGAATCTTTCAGCATTTTTTCTTCTAATTCTTTTTTAACTTTTTGTTTAACATCATTTGTAAACTTAATTTTCTTTCCAGACTCTGATAACATTTTTTGTAATTTATTTAGTACATCATCTACATTTTCGCCTGTAATTCTATCAATTGAATTTTCAAATAGATAAGAACTAACAGCTTCTTTAATATAAGATACACGTACATTCATTTTCTTAGCTTCTTTAATTGTGTCTGATAATTGTTTATCTAATTTTTTATTTGATTCTTCTTGTGAAATTCCATTTACTCTTTCATTTACATCTGCATATTTCTTTCTTTCAACTTTTAATTGTTTATTTAACTCTCTAAGTTCTTGTTCAAATTTAGCAACTTTAGCCAAATCATCCAATTTTGATTTTTGTTTTGAAACTTTTTCAGAATCATCATAAGTTCCTTTAACATAGTTTTGTGCAAAATCACCTACAACAGAAATACCTGTTGCTTTTCCAACTGTATTTAATGCTTTATTTGATAAGCCTTTTTCATGTTTTGCATTACCATAAAGAACTTTTGATTCTGTGTAATCTTCATATGTAGTTTGAACCTTATGCAATTCTTGAGACTTCTTAATTTTTCTGTTTTCATCAAGTGAATCTATTTGAGCTCTTATAGCACCTTTTTCAGCAGACGTTGTTGCCATTAGATACTCATCACTTAGTTTTTCTCTTTGTTGTTGATATATATATTCATTGTTTGCATATTCATCTAATGCATTGTTATAATTTTGTTTTGCTTTATTCATATTACCTTTTGCTTTTGCAGTTGAAGCCGTATATTTAGAACTTTTTAATTTAATTCTATTTGTTTCTCTATATTTATTTATATTTTGTTTTGTTTTTGTATATATTGTAAACCCTGCAATTGGATCAGCAATTCCTACACCAATAGCAGCTAAATTCCCTGCAAACCCAGCTGAGAAATCTTTTATTGTTGATATTTTTCTTGTGAATTTAGCTCTTCTTGATTTTTTATTTTCTTTTATAAGAGCTAATAATCTTTTATTTGTATCAGCACTTAAGTTATTACCAAGTAATCTTTTATATTTAGCATATGTTGATAAATTCTTAATTGGAGCTTTTGATATTCTTTTTCCAAGCCTTGTTTTACTAAACTTTTGCATTTTTTCTTCAATACTTCTCCATCTATTTCCAATTCTTTCATATTTGCGTTTTTCTAATTCTTTTTTAGCATCTCTTATATTATTTTTCCCAGTAGTCATATATCTAATTTCAGAAAAAATTCCTCTATCACCAATAAAAAACTTTCCAGCGAAATTAAATGCATTTTTGCTAATAGTAATAATAGGCATATATTCATGTATTAAATCTGTCCATTTTTCAGGATTATTAACATCTGCTAATGAACCAGCTTTATCTAGTGCAAATATCTTAATTATTATTTTATCAGCTTTTAACATGAAATTCAATATTATTAGTGCTAAACCTGCACCTACTAAACTCTTTTGTGAAACTGATAACGCAATAATTAAAAATATTACATATAAAAATGCATGCACTGTTTGTAATAATACATTAAAAGCAAAATCTTTTAACCATTTATTTAATGATGTTGTTTTCTTTCCTGCAATTTTTTCTAATGCAAACTTAACTCCCATAAAAGAACCTGATAATGCTAATATGTAAATTGTTAAATACCTTTTTAAATATATAATTGAAAATCTTATTAATAGGTATATTAAGAAAATATATATAATTGTTGCAGGAACACCTTCTCTCCAATTAAAAACATATGCCTTTGTTCTAACTGCATCATATAAATTCATTTCATTTTGATTACCTGTTTGGTCTATTAATTCTTCAAGTTGTGCATTTGTAGCATTACTTCCAATATCCATACATATACCAACTAATATATCATTTATTTCAAACACCAAATACATGAAAAAATGTATGAAAAACACTATGCACATGGCTGTAGCCCATGAAACTAAAAGTTTTTTACATTCTGCCTTTTTCTGTGTTGATGATGTTATAGCTAATTTTATTCCTAAATATATAAGTATAAATAATAAAATTGCTATTGATAAATTTCTTATTATTACGTACCATGTAGCTAAATTTTGTTTTAATTTATATACAATATTATCTGTGTCAATTGCTTCTATTTTTTCGCCATCTTTATTTTTAGGACCTGCTGCTTCTATTTTTAATGAACGACCTCCTGCTGTTTCAAAATTAAAGAAATTGGCATCAAAAATTGGAACTTGGTTAAAGAATATACTTTCAACTGTTAATCTATCACCAGATATTGAAGTACCATTTGTTCCAAAGAAAGCATCTACACCACCGTTTTCATTATGACCACTTATTCCTAATATAGTATTGTTAAGTATACTTTCAATTATATTAGTCCATCCAAGTATTTGCATTCTTACTATGTATGTTATTAGGTTTATTATAAAATTCAATATTTGTTTTATTGTACTAAAAATCCATCTTAGTATTCCAACATTGCTTGTTCCAAGGTAATCTATTTCTTTCAATTTTGGTGCACCATTATATTCTGTATATGAATAGTATCCTTTTCCATTGAAGAATAAATTAGTATTTACCTCTGTTTTTGAATTTGCAGTTTCACTATTTATTCTATATACCTTTGTAACACCATACTTAGGTAAAATATAATTTTTGTCATCTTTATGTTTTTCTTTTAAATTTGACTTTATTCTATCTAGATAATATTGTAAATATTCATATTTTAAAGCTCCAGATCCATCTGTATTTTCTTCACTTTCTTCATTATTTTTTATAAACATTGGTGTTGCATATATTATTTTTGTTCCACCAACATATAATACATATTCACCATTTCCTTCACCATTAGTTATATATAATACATCACCTGGTAAAAGTTTTCCTTTAGTTATTAATTCTGAAATATTTATTACATCTTCATTTTTCACCATGATACTGCCAAATATTTTTTCTTCACTATCAAAATATGAAGTATTTACATCAGTATTTATCATTACATCTGAATCCATTTGTAATGCCCATTTATATACAAATGCAATCCAAGATTTGTTACTAAATGTATATGGTGTTTGCTGTTCATCAATATCATCTACTGTTGCTTGTTCATCATATTGTGTTTCTATTGAACCACGAGTTATTGTTGATGGACTTGTAGATAATTTAACATTATCTGGTGAAATAAATTTAGCTGGATTTACAAAATAAACACTATTATGAAAGAAATATGTAGTATCAAAACTTTTGGCTAAATCTTCGTTTTCCACCGAAAAGTCAATGTGTAAATGCTTTCCTGTACTATTACCTGTATTTCCCATTTCACCTATACAAGTACCTGCTGATATTTCTGAACCTATAGCAGATAATATTGCATCTGAAACCTTTTTTAAATGTAGGTATCTAATTCTTAAATCACCATTTTGAATAACTACATAATTTCCCATTCCTCCGTGTCCATCATTTCCATCTGGTATGTCACATGCAGCATCTACAATTGTTCCATTTGAAACTGCAAAAACTTCAATGGTTCTGTTAATATCTCCATATGGTGCTATATCCATACCATTGTGTGCTGTTCCATTTCTTATTGCTTCTGTATCTTCAAAATTTGAAGTTATAGTTACATCTGTATCTTTAAGTGGCCAACCAAATTCCCCCTTAAATGAAATTTTACTACTATATTCACCTTCTTCAACTCTTATACTACTCCAATTTTCAAAGAAATTTATTGCAAAATTCGCAACATAATTTCCTGCCCTTTCCTGTGTTAATGGAACATCTGCTGCTAAAACAAA
>SAMEA104315430__coassemble_1505_pt1 | contig 7746 bp, 11 predicted proteins | sample SAMEA104315430__metabat2_low_PE_049 | metagenome-assembled genome bin SAMEA104315430 (sample SAMEA104315430) | gut metagenome | biome: Monkey gut; feature: monkey-associated habitat; material: faeces | place: China | collected 2013 | reverse complement strand
AACTGAAATAAATAAAATGAGCGATATTTTTCTTCTTTTGTCTATTCAATTAATAAACATAGTGATGACCGGCGTAACACCTATTGATAAAAAACAAAATATAAAGTAAAAAATATATTAATAAATAGATTCCATTTTGTCAAAAGGAGAAAGTTAGATGAATAAAGAAGAAATATTAAAAAAAATATTGATAAAAAATAGAGGTTATAAAGAACAAAGTGATAAAATAGGCAAAATACAGGAAAAAAGTATGTTACGCAAAATTGAAAGAATGCTTGAAAATGCTTCATCTGATAAAAAAATATATGAAGATAGTCCTATTATAAATGAAATCGAAGAAAACAGTGGAGAGTTTCGTTTAGAAGATTTAAAAAATAATTTGGCAAATTACATTACTCCTGAATTTGCTATATATATATTGAAGTGTGCGCATAATGATTTGAATTCAGAATTAACAGAAATGTTTAAAAAAGATGTTAAAAGTGCAACTAGATTTGTGCCTTTTGAACTAAGAAATTGGAATGAAGTAAAAGAAGAGTTTAATGTATTAAAACCAATTATGGATGCCATGAAAATCGATGTCACTACTGAACAAGTAAAAGATGAATTTAAGAGAATGAAAATAGTGTATTTTATTAATAATAGAATCTTTTCAAAACACGATATTAAAGAAAGAATTGAGGATATTGAGAGAAATTATGCATTTATGACATTGAAGGATAAAAAAACTAAAAGTGAAATGGCCGAAGTAGTATCAAGTGAAAAATATATGGATGAAATAATTGCACATGTGACTAATAACCAAGAACTTGACATAAAAGAATTATTAAAAGATTCAATAAAATTGGATATTCAAAAGAATCAAATAGGAATTTGCATGTTAGAAACTACTGATGATATGAAACATTTGTATAAGTATTCTGATAAATTATCACAAAAGAAAATAGCATTAAAAAGAAATGCTATTTCAGGAATTAATAGTATTATTCCTAAAACATTATTTGAAATTTTTACATTTAATAATGGTGCTATAATGAAAAATTTAAATAAATATGAATATAATTATTTCGACTTTTCTGAATTTTCAGGGAAAAAATCAAGATTTATTAATGTGGATGACTTGACAGATGAACAACAAAAATTTATAAACAAAAGAGAAAAAAAAGTAAATAATTTTGTGAAAAAAGTAAAGGAAAGTAAGTCTAAAAAATATGATATTCCTGGAGTTATTACTTTCGTTATTTTAGGTAAAGAGGAAAGATATATAAATTCAAAAAATATAAAAAATAAAAAAGAAAAAATAATCCAAATTGAAATTACTAAAAGAGAATTAGCTAATATAGGGCTGTTCCCTGAAGAAATAGGATGGGAAACAAAGAAAAAAGCGTTATTACAACCAAATGAATTAGAAACTCTTGTTGAACAAGAAGAAACAAGTAAAAATGTTAAAGAAAACTTATTTGAAAAATTTAAATTTCCCCAAAATAGTTCATATCATAGTGAAAAAACAAATTTAGAAGAAAATATAGATAATAAAGAAGATTATAACAGATAAAATATTTAAACATATAAACACATATAAAATATAAAAAAATATCCCTTGACAGGCAAAATATTGACATGATAGAATAGAGAAAATTTGTTAAAAGGGGGTAAAATTAAATGAAAACATTACTAAAAAATGGAACAGTACTAGATTATGCATCAAACACGAATGAAGTAATGTACATTTTAATTAGTGACACAAAAATAGAAAAAATAGGAAAAGATGATTTACGTGTGCAAGCAGATAATATAATTGATTGTACAAATTTATCTATTATGCTAGGTATGATAGATATGCATTGCCATTTAAGAGAACCTGGATTCGAATATAAAGAAACTATTAAACAGGTTCCAAAAGTGCTGTTAAGGGTGGATTTACGAGTATTTGTTCAATATCAAATACAAAACCAACCCCTGATAGTGCTTTTATTTTGCAAAAAATTATTGATGAAGTTATAAGAGTAAATTTATGTAATGGATTTTCATATTCTAGTGTAACTAAAGGAGAAAAAGGAGAGAAATTAGTTGATTTAAAAAAATGAAATCAGCAGGTGCAATATTTGATCCGAACATTGAGGTGCGACTATATATATGAAAAAAGATTTAATAGTGTCAAAATCTAAGAATGCACCATTTATTGGAAAGAAACTAAAAGAAATGGTAAAGTATATTATAGTTTGTGGAAAAATTTACCAATTATGAGTAAAAAATTATAGAGTAATATTAACTATGAAAATAAAAAAGGAGAAAAGTAAAATGAAAAATGCAATAGATATTTTAATAGATAAAATAAGGAAAACAAATAATCCAACAGTAATGGGATTAGATCCAAGATATGATATAATTCCAGATTGTGTGAAAAACAAATATGATAAAACATTACAAGGAGTTAGTGAAGCAATTTTAGAATATAATAAAGCATTAATAGATGCTACATATGACATAATTCCAGCAATAAAGCCACAAATAGCATTTTATGAGATGTTTGGTGTTGAAGGAATAAATGTGTTTAATGAAACATGTAAATATGCAAGAAAAAAGCAAATGGTTGTAATTGCAGATATAAAAAGGGGCGATATTGGTACAACAGCACAAGGTTATTCTAATGCCTTTTTAGGTAAAACACAAGTAGGAAATACAGAAATTGATGTATTTAATGTTGATTTTGTAACAATAAATCCATATATGGGAACAGATTGTGTAAAACCATTTATAGAAGACTGTAAAAAATATAATAAAGGTATATTCATTTTAGTAAAAACTTCAAATAAATCTTCAGGGGAAATACAAGATTTAATTTTACAAAATGGTAAAACTATATATGAAACAGTTGCAGAACTTGTTAATGAATGGGGAAAAGATTTAATAGGAGAATCTGGTTATAGCTCAATTTCTTCAGTAGTTGGGGCAACATATCCACAACAACTAAAAGAACTTCGTAAAATTATGCCAGCTTCATATTTCTTGATTCCAGGATATGGTGCTCAAGGTGGAAAAGCTGGAGATATAGCTTTAGGATTTGATAACAAAGGATTAGGTGGAATTGTAAATGCATCACGTAGTTTAATGTGTGCATATAAATCTGATTTGTGGAAGGAAAAATTTACTGAAGTAGAGTATGCAAAAGCTACTAGAGCTGAAGCTATTAGAATGAAAAATGAATTGAATGAAGCATTGTATAAAAATGATTAATGATTATAAATATCATAGTTATAAAAATAAGACAAGATAGAAAGGTGATATAAAATGGGGATACATAGAAATGTAAAATTAGTTAATAAAAAACTATTAAAAGATGATATATTTAAATTTTCCATAGAGTCTGAAGAAATGTGTAAGTTAGCAAAGCCAGGTCAATTTCTTGAAATTAAGGTTTGCAAAGGAATAGATCCTATTTTAAGAAGACCTATAAGCATTTATAATGTGGATGAAGGAAAAAGTATAATTGAATTTATTTTTCAAGTAAAAGGGATAGGAACAAAAATTTTATCAGAAATAGAAACAGGAAAAACAATCGATATTATTGGACCTCTTGGAAATGGTACATTTAATGTAAAAAAATATAATTCTGTAGCAATTATAGGTGGAGGAATTGGAGTATTTCCATTATATGAACTATCAAAAAAATTATGTAAAAATGGAACTAAAAATATTAATACATATCTTGGATTTAGAAATAAAGACTTTGTTGTTCAAGAAAATGAATTTGCCAAAACAAGTACAAGCCTTACTATTACAACAGATGACGGCTCATATAAGGAGAAAGGTTTTGCAATAAATAAGTTAATAGAAGATGTTGAAAAAGGACATCCAAACAAAGTACCAGAAATCATTTTTGCATGTGGACCATTACCGATGTTAAAGGCAGTTCAAAAACTAGCTATTGAAAAAGGTATTCCATGTCAATTATCATTAGAAGAAAGAATGGCATGTGGGTTAGGTGTGTGTTTGGGATGTGCTGTAAAAATTACAGAAACAGAGGATATTCAATATAAACATGTTTGCAAAGATGGTCCAGTATTTTGGGCTACGGAAGTGGAAATTTAAAAATATAATTAAAAGGAGGTAAATAAAAATTATGAAAACAGAAGTAAATTTAGCAGGAATAAAAATGAAAAATCCTATAACTGTAGCATCAGGAACATTTGGCTACGGTAGAGAATTTGCAGAGTATATAGATTTAAATAAATTAGGTGGAATTGTAACAAAAGGAACATCTTTAAAACCTCGTTCTGGAAATAAAATACCTCGTGTGTGTGAAACTGCATCAGGAATGCTTAATGCAATAGGTCTTCAGAATCCAGGTGTAGAGCACTTTTTAAATGAAGATTTGCCATGGTTAAGAAAGTATGATACAGCAGTAATTGTAAATGTTTGTGGAAATACTGTTGACGAATATGTTGAAATGTGTAGAATTTTGAATAAGGCAGATATAGATGGTGTAGAATTAAACCTTTCATGTCCTAATGTAAAAAAAGGTTGTTTAGCATTTGGTACAACATATGATGGAATAAAACATGTAACAAGTAGAGTAAGAAAAGCGTTAGATAAACCATTAATAGTGAAATTAACACCAAATGTACCAGATATAACAATAACAGCAAAAGCAGCAGAAGATGCAGGAGCGGATGGTATTTCATTAATAAATACTTTATTAGGAATGAAAATAGATATAGATAAGAGAAGACCAGTTCTTGCAAATAATACAGGAGGATTATCAGGCCCAGCAATTAAGCCAGTGGCAGTAAGAATGGTATATCAAGTATCACAAGCTGTAAATATTCCAATTTTAGGGTTAGGTGGAATAGTAACAAGTGAAGATGTTGTAGAATTTATGCTTGCAGGGGCAACAGCTGTATCAATAGGAACAGGTAATTTTATTAGTCCAGAAGTTTCAATTGAGGCTGTAAAAGGATTAGAAAATTATTTGAAAAAGTATAAATTTGATGATGTTACTCAAATAATAGGAAAGGTTCAAATGAACTAGATAAATAAAACATCATCAATAATAATATATATAGTTTTTGTTTCAAAGTGTGATATTATTAAAATTATAAATCGGATATATCTAAATAATTTAAAGAATTTTTAGATATATCTGGATTTATGGTAATATTAGTGGTTTGCAAATCCACATATTTTGTTTTATCCCACTTAAATTTAATAAATATATAAGCACTACCAAAAGCTGCTAAAATGAAAATTAACAAACTAATAAATATTCCTAAAAATATTCTAAGGATAATTTTTTTAATATTCTTTTTGGGTGCATACACAATTAGTTGATTTTCCATAAACTCACTCCTAAAATTAGTAATAACATTAAAAAAATGTATAAAAATAATATATGAAATTTTATTCCACAATGAAATAAATTATACAATGTTTTAGTAATTTTGTAAATATTAAACACAGAAAAATATTGAAAAAAAAGAAATCGAGGAATTGGTGGTAGGCTCTCTCTTTTGTAGTTGCTAGTTAAAAATAAAATCATGTAAAATGTTAAATAATAACAAAGAACTATTATTTAATGTTGTACATATAAAATGCATGTGTAATTAATAAAAAAATGAGGTTTAAATGAAAGAAACTTATGATAAAGTAAAAAAAATAAATGAAACTGTAAAAATAAGAAATGATTTAACCAAAAAATCAAATAAAGGTATAATGAAAAAAAGTATAATGAGATATGTATTAATTGGGCTAATAATTATAAATTGTTCTGTAATATTTAGTTTCTCATCTGAAAAATCAGAAAAATCTAACAATACAAGCGGAAAAGTTGTTGATGTAATTGTAAAATTGTATCCTAAAACAAGAAATTTAGAAGGAAAGGCCAAAATTGATGCAAAAGAAAGAATAGTTATGCCTATTAGAAAAACAGCACATTTTAGTATATATATGTGTTTAGGATTCCTTATATTTAGTTTTACTAATACATTTAATAAAATTAATAATTACAAAAAACGAATATTAATTAGTGAATTTTGTACTTTTATATATGCATGTTCTGATGAATTACATCAATATTTTGTACCAGGAAGATCATGTGAATTTAGAGATGTATGTATTGATTCGTTTGGAGCACTAGTGGGGATATTGCTAAGTTTTATTATAATAAAACTTAAAAATAAGAAAAAATTTAAAATTAAAAATTTTTGAAAGATTTAAATTAGTTTTCACAAAACGACATTTTTCAACATAAAATATACTAACCTGCATAAAATGGAGGGGAGTATATTGAATAAGATAAAAAAGGGAGACATAGTAGGTAGAATATCATATGGAAAAGATATATATTTTATAGTAGATAGAGTTATAAAAATAAAAAAAAATACGCAAGTTGCTATTTTAAAAGGATTAACAATAAGAATTAAAGCAGATAGTCTAACAGAAGATTTGGAGTTAATTGATAAAAAAATGATAAAAAATACTATGAATGATCTAGAAAATAGAATTTCTGAAAGATTGAGTAAATATTCTAAAAGAGTTAGGAAAAAATTCAAATTTGGAAAAATATTGCATTTAGATGGGGATTCACGTTATACACAAAAATCTATTAAATATTATAGAGAAATAGGAATGAATGCAGTAGTAAGAAATGTTCCAGAAAGCAGACAACCATTTGTAGTGAAAAATCTCCTTGAAAGATATAAGCCAGATGTACTAGTAATTACTCGGACATGATGGGATGATAAAAAACGGAACAGGTTTTAATGATTTATATAATTATAGGAATTCTGCTTATTTTATAAAAACAGTGATTAATGCTAGAAATTGGGAGAATTATTCAGACAATCTCGCAATTTTTGCAGGTGCATGTCAAAGTTATTATGAAGCTATAATACAAGCAGGGGCAAACTTTGCCTCTTCTCCTGCTAGAATTTTAATAGATTTTATAGACCCATTAATTGTTGCAGAAAATATTTCATCTACAGATAGAAGTAGATTTGTGACAATAAGAGACTTCGAAAAGGACCTTCGTGATGGACAAAAAGGAATAAGTGGAATAGGATCAATTGGAAAAGGAATGTTAGAATTTTAGGAAAAATTTATAAAAAATTACTTTGTAATATTTTCGTAACAAAAATGAGATGAAAATGTAACATTGTATAGCATACAGCTATCAAAGTATTGAAAATACTGGAATACAGCAATTTAATCAAATAAAATCATCTTTGACAACTTTCGTCTAAAATGCTATAATTTAGTCATATTATAGAAGTAGGTGATTAAATGATTTGCAGAAATGATATTTCAAATATTAAAGCAGATATTGAAGAAATGAGTGACAATAAGCAAAGAATAATTGTTAAAGGTTCTCTAGGAAGGAGTAAATCGTTTGAAAAAGAAGCTACAATAGAGAAAGCATATCCAAATATGTTTATAGTAAAATATGATGATGATAATAGAAATGCAACATGGAGTTATATAGATGTGTTAACTAGAACTGTTGAGCTTGAAGTTTTTGATGGAGAAAGATATAGTCCATTATTACCACCAATAGTCGAAGAAGCAAAAAAAGTAAAAGTAATTTAATATTAAAAAACTGTCGAACTTTAGAGTACATCTCTAAAGTTCAAATTTTTTGCCAGTATGCAAGGAGCTTTCTAGCAAATTTTTTGCCAAAAAGTTTCCGGCTATACTGGCAAAAAATTTAAAAAAATACGAATTTTTTTCTTACATTACAAATATACTTTA
>SAMEA104315430__coassemble_1489_pt1 | contig 7792 bp, 9 predicted proteins | sample SAMEA104315430__metabat2_low_PE_049 | metagenome-assembled genome bin SAMEA104315430 (sample SAMEA104315430) | gut metagenome | biome: Monkey gut; feature: monkey-associated habitat; material: faeces | place: China | collected 2013 | reverse complement strand
TAAATATATAAATATTTTCCCTACGTAGTGCGTGTAGCTTGAAATTTTAGAACCAACAAACAATAAACGGGAGTCTGCCTTTGGATGTGGCGTGTATGCTTACATTTATGTAAGAAACCCATAAGCATTCAACAAGACACCCACCTGTGGAAGCAGGTCCTTAAAATTTCACTCAACTTACGGCTAATGTGGGGTTTTTATTTTTGTATACAAATGCAACAAAAAACTCATACATAAGGAGAGAATTAACTTGAATATAAATGATTTATTAATATATGGAAGAAAATATTTATTAAACGAAAATATAGAAAATAAGCCTTTAAAAATTAGATTATTACTTGAACATGTTTTAAATATGAATAAATATGAATTAGTAATAAATCATACTCAAGAAATTGATAAATACAAGATTGAAAGTTTTGAGGAAGGTTTAAAAAAAATTAAAAATAATGTACCAATTCAATATATTACAAATACCCAAGAATTTATGAAAATGAATTTTTATGTTGATGAGAATGTACTGATTCCTCAACCAGATACAGAAATTTTAGTTGAGTCTGTTATTAATTATTGTGAAAATATTAATAACAATTACATATTAAATACTATTCCATCAGCCAAAATAAAAATATTAGACCTTTGCACTGGAAGTGGTGCTATTGCTATATCCCTTGCAAAATATATTGAAAATTGTGAAATTACTGCAACAGATATTAGTATTAAAGCAATTCAAATTGCTAAATTAAATGCCGAGAAAAATTTAGTACATAAAAAAATAAATTTTATTGAATCAGATATGTTTTCAAATATCAATGAAAAAAATTTTGATATTATATTTTAAAACCCGCCATATATAGAAACAGATACTATAAAAACATTGTGTAAGGAAGTACAAAAAGAACCTCTTATAGCTTTAGATGGTGGATTAGATGGTTTGGATTTTTATAAGGTTATTATTAATACTAGTTCTGAATTTTTAAGAGATTTTGGAAAATTGTTTTTGGAAATTGGTTATAATCAGAAAAGTAAATTATTTAATTTGATAAATAATTCCCACACTTTTACACAACCTTCTTGTATTCAGGATTTAGGTGGTAATGATAGAGTTATTATTTGTACTAAAAATAAATAATAAAATAAATAATAAAGAAAAACTTGTATATGAAGATATGTACAAGTTTTTCTTTATTATAAAAATTATCAAAACCTATTTAGTTCCAAAAATTCTATCCCCAGCATCACCTAATCCTGGTAAAATATATGCCTTTTCATTTAATTTTTCATCTATGGCTGCACAATAAATTTTAACATCTGGATATTTTTCTTCGATAGCTTTCATTCCTTCCGGAGCCATAATAATACATAAAACTTTAATTTTCTTAACATTTTTTTGTTTTAATTGTTCAATAGCATCTATTATAGAACCACCTGTTGCAACCATTGGGTCTAAAATAATAACTTCTTTTTCTTCAATATTCTTTGGAACTTTAAAGAAATATAAATTAGGTTTAAAAGTTTCTTCATCTCTATACATTCCTATATGCCCTATTTTAGCATTTGGCATAACATTTATAATTCCTTCAAGCATTCCTGTTCCAGCTCTTAATATTGGCAAAAATACATAATTATTTTCATTGATTTTTTGTGCCATAGTTTTTTGCATTGGGGTTTCTATTTCTTCTTCATATGTTTCAGCATTTCTCATTGCCTCATAACAAAGCATTGTAGCAATTTCTGATACAAGTTCTCTAAATTCTTTTGTTCCTGTATTTTTGTCCCTTAAAATAGCTAATTTATGTTCTATTAAGGGATGTTTCAATTCTATAACTTCCATTTTCTTTTTGTCACCTTTACTCCCATTACAAATTTCATTTTCATCATCATTATTATCATTTATAATTTCATTTATTTCTTCTTTTATTTCTTCATTTATTTCATTAACTTTAAATATATCTCTGTTATTATCAAATTTATTTGAATCATCTGAATTCTCAAAATTACATTCCACTGTTTCTTTTAACATATCATCTTTTTCATTTGGTAAAAATAGATTTAATAGAATTCCTATTATAGCTGCTAAACTCATTCCTGAAACTGAAACAACAAAATTACCACTTGTGAATGATATTGCTGCTCCACCAAGTCCTAAAACTAGCATTGCAGAAGCAACTACAACATTTTTAGTTTTTCCAAAATCTACTTGATTTTCTATTAATACTTTTAAACCATTTACTGAAATAAATCCATATAATAAAACAGTTACTCCTCCTAATACTGCCCAAGGTATTGAAGAAATTATTGCTGTGAATTTTCCTAAGAACCCTAATATAATTGCAATTATTGCTGCTAGACCTATTACCCAAACAGATGCAACCTTACTCATTCCAACTACCGCTGTATTTTCACCATAAGTTGTATTAGCAGGACCACCTATTGCCCCTGCAACAAATGTTGCCAATCCATCTCCTAATAAAGTTCTATCTAAACCTGGATCTTCTATTAAATCTTTTCCTATTATTGAACTAAGCGCTTTATGATCTCCTATATGTTCTGCCATTGTTACCAAAGCTATTGGTGCCATTGTTAATCCTATTAATAAATTTGGACTATATGTTACAAATGGTATTGAAAACTTTGGTATACAGAAAAATGATGTTTCCTTAACTGCTGTAAAATCAACCATTCCTAGACATATTGATAATACATAACCAGATGTAATTCCTATTAGAAAAGGTATTATTTTCAAAAATCCTTTTCCTCTAACTGCACATATTGCAGTTACTAAAAAAGTAAATGCTGCAACCGAAATTACTTTCCAATCCATTGATTCTGAAGCCAAACCTATATTTTTTACAGCTGTTGATGCTAAACTTAAACCTATAATCATAATCATAGGACCTATTACTACTGGTGGCAATAATTTATTTATCCATTTTTTACCAGTAAAATGAATAATAGTTGCTACAATAATATAAATTAAACCAACTACCATTATTCCTGTCATTGCTCCACTCATTCCACCTAATACATATGATGTTATAAGTGGTGATATGAAAGCAAAAGAGCTTCCTAAATATACTGGTGATTTGCCTTTGGTACATAAAATGTAGATTAAAGTTCCTATTCCTGATGAAAGTAATGCTACTCCTGTTGATAATACCTCTGTACCTGCACTTTGATTTACCAATAATGGTACTAATACTGTTGCTCCAAACATCGCGAAAACATGTTGAAAAGCAAGAATAATCCATTTTGCTATTCCTGGTTTTTCATTGACATCTAAAATCATCTTTTTTTGTTTCATAACTTCCTCCTTTTATTTTGTTAATCCTAATGTTTTTGGGCAAAATAAAACACTAAATAAATATTATTTAGTGTTTTAATGGTGAATATAAAATATAAATTGAAAAAATAGGAAATAAGAACATGTGACATGCTCTTTTGAAAACTGTATTTAGTTCAATTTTGCTATTTTTTTTATTCATATTCTACACCCGAAAATTATTCTATAACTTTTTATAGTAATTTGCAAGCTTTTTTTCGACATTTTTATGATGTTTTAAGTTAATGTGATTATTCAATATTTTTAATGTAGAGTAGGTAAAGGACTTAGTATTATGTAGTTTTTTGTTTGGTAATTGAAAAGGTGTTTTAGCATGTTGTTTATAGGGGAGCACCGAGAGAAAAAATTTGTTACTTTTGAAAAAACAAACTCCTTCAAACGCGGTGTGTTGGCTATCACTGGTTGCAGTATTATTTGAATGTTATTTGTCGGTTGTTGCAGTGTTTTTTATTGCTTGTTTCTCACCTGCTTGTGTAGGTTTATCTTTGCAATTTATTTCATTTCCATTTTTACAGATGAATCTTATTGTGTATGGATTTATTGTTCCATTTTCTTGTGTTTCACCTATAATTACTCTATCAATTATACATTCAAATACATCTTTATCAAACTTTGGCATTATATCAATATTTTTGAATAAACTTTTGAATTTACCTAACCTCTTGTTTAACACTCTCTGTTCTACTAGAATCAACTAACAAATTTCCTATCTTATTTTCTATTTTTAGCAACTCAACATTTAATTCATCAAATTTTGAAGTATATTGTTCTTTATTTATTCTACCTTCCAAATTCAACTCTAATAAATTAACAAGTTTTTTGTTGATTTTCTCCTTGTCTTTTTCTAATTTACATACCATTGTTTCCGTGGTATTTTCCTTTAGCATACTTTCTATCTTTTCTAAAAATGTATCAATCACTTTTCTATTATCATTACACAGTATTCTATAGCCTTGCACAAAACAATCTTGAACTATATCTTCTGCAATAGCTTTGCAATGTGGACATTCTTCTTTTCCTTGTTTCACCCTTTTTATACATTGCCATACTGGTCTTTCACACTTTCTATTTGCGTTCCAATTTTTTCTTGTAAACAAGCTACCACAGAATCCGCAATATATCTTACTGCTAAAAGGATATTTTTTGCTGTAATTATTACTTCTTCTTCCTGTTTCTCTATTGCCGGCTCTTTTCATTCTAATTTCTTGTACTTTTTCAAATAATTCTTTGCCTACAATCGGCTCGTGATGTTCTTTTAAATAATGTTTATTGACTTCACCTAAATTACTTAATCTTTTATGAGAAATTGGATCAATAGTAAAAGTTTTTCCCATCAATACATCACCAATATATTTCTCATTTTTTAGAATTCCTCTTACAGTTGACTCACACCATTTTGTACCACCCTTTGGAGTTTTAATGCCTTTTTCAATTAATTCTTTGGCAATAGTGCTTGACCCCACACCTTGAACATATATTTCAAACATATACCTCACAATTTCTGCTTGTTCATTATTAATTGTTATTTCCTTCGTTTCAAGATTGTAATCATAGCCATAACAACCATTATAACCAATTAACTCTCCTCTATCTTTCTTCATTTTTAAACCTAATAAAACATGTGAAGATATATTTTCACTTTCTTGCTGAGCCATAGCGCTTAATACAGTAAGCATCAACTCTCCTGCACTTGTCAGTGTGTTTAAATTTTCTTCTTCAAAAAGAATTGCAACATTTTTCTCTTTTAGCACTCTTACATACTTTAAAGTATCTAATGTATTCCTAGCAAACCTTGAGATTGACTTTGTTACTATCATATCAATTTTACCTTCCATACAATCTGCTATCATTCTCATAAAATCTGTTCTCTTAAAATCTAAAGTTCCAGAAATTGCTTCATCTGCATATATTCCCAGCAAATTGCCATTCGGAATTGCTATTTATTTTTTCATCATAATACTTTAATTGTGATTTATAGCTATTTAATTGCTCCTCATTATCTGTACTTACTCTGCAATAGGCACACACTCTTAATCTGTCTTTTATAGTTATTCCTGTTACTCTATTTATTCTTCCATTTGTTTTCTCTATGACTTTAATTTCCAACTTTCCCTCCATTTCTGTCTAGAGATAAAACTTAAGTAGTTTATATCATTTTTTTGATGAAAAGTAAATTGTATTATTATAAATTTTCTTGTAAAAACTTTGTAACAATATTTATAAAGAATATTCATACCATAAAAGTATTTACAAAATTTTATATTCTTTTAATAATCTAGCTTTCATATCTTGATATTCTATCTATGTAATTAAATTACCACTAAACAATGTATTTAAGAGTGATAATTCCATGCTACAATTTAGTATAGTATTATCATTTGAATTGTTCGAATTATTAACTGTTATTTCATAATTATGTAGCATGAATTGCAACTCCTTTTACTTTAAATTTGAATGCAAAAAGAGCCATAGAAAAATTAGTTTTTATCTAATCTTTCTGGCTCTCACTTTTTCATGCTAACATTATAAAACGGGTTTTGGGTAAAATCAACTCCCACTTTTTTCCCATTTTTCTATACTATAATTTTAAATTTATTTGCTCTTCATCTATTTTATTAATCCTGCAACTCTATATCTTATTTACTTTTTAAACAATCAAGTAAAATTTCAAACTCTTCATAATGATTTTAAAAAAACTTATCTTGCTTCATTAAATCTTTGATTTTCTCAGCAGAAAACCAATGTACAGATGCAACCTCTTCTTCTTGTAATTTTAGTTTGTTAATATCAGGAACGTCCATTTTAACATAATAATCATCCTAAAATACCTTTTCAAATTTAGTTTTTCCACCATAATACAATTGTAAATCTTCTGGCTTTATATCAAGCCCTATTTCTTCTTTTACTTCTGTTATAATCCCTTGAATACTATCTTCTCCAGATTTTGGATGTCCTCCTGTTGTTGCATATTTTCCATTTTTTCTTTCACTTCTTTTTTGAATTAAAAACTTTCCTTCCGAATTTTGAATAAACACTAAAACCACAACTATGTATTTTTCCTCTGGAATTTCTTCTCCTTTAAAAATAGTTTCTCCTGTTAAATTTCTGTTTTCATCGTACAAATCTCTTTTTTCCATTTCTTTCATTCAATACCACACCTTTCTTACTAACATTTCAAATACTCATTTTATATTATATTTTTCATCACAATTCTATATTATCCATAAATTATTCTTTTCGTAGTATCCTAAAATTTATTAGATACTATATAATTATCAGCTTCTTCTCTACTTTTAAAAATCACTATTTTCTTGCCTTCTTTATATTTTTCTAGTAACTCATAAATTTGTGGTAATTTTTCTTTAGAAAAATTAGTAATGGTCTGTTTAAATTCCTCATCAAGCTTTTCTTCTATCCAAGGTAAATCATCTCTCTTTTTTCCGACACGAGATTCCGCTCCTGCTAAACAAACTTCAATTGGGTAATCCAATAAAAACATTGTGTCACACTCTTTCATTCTAATTTCAAGAGTTCTTTGATAATTACAATCTATAATCCATTTTTCATTTTCTTCGAAAATCCTTCGTAGTTTTTCTTCAAGTTCTTCTTTTGATATATGTGTGCCATCTGCATTATGGTATAACATATCTTAATGAAATAATGGTATGTTTAAAACTTTATTAAGTTTTTGTGAAAACATACTTTTTCCTGAACCAGGACAACCAATAACAATAATTTTCATTTCTTCCACCTACCTCTAATTTTATATCATTATATTATAAAAGCATATAACTAGCACGACTAATTAATTTAAAAAGCATTATTATCAAAAAACTTCATCTCACCATTTTATATATAATTTGAGGCTGTCTCTTTCGAAACAGCCTCATTCTTGTCCGTTTTCCATATTTTAGGAAAACGTCTGTGAAGATTAACCGGGCATAGGTCCCCAGATGGCATACTTTGCATCAGCATAAAACGCCTTTGCCTCTATCTCTGATGCAAGCCTTGCCTTCATAGTCCACTCCTTGTCACTCTCAGCAATATTGAAATTCATGCTGATGGAGCACTCAGTGGGATTGACAAACATAGACTTCTTTCTCTTAGCCTTGTCCCTGCCATTAGTCCAGAAATCCTCCTGTGTAGTAGCGAGCTCGCTAACGAAAAACTCTGCCTCTGCCTCATCCTTAAAGAACAATGCATAAGTGTAAGAGTTGTCGTAGTTTGCCATGACCTTGTTGCCGACCCTCGAAGTAGTAAATGTCTTACCCATAGTATTTACCTCACTTTCATATATTTTGGGTATGTTTGAATAGTATCATAATTATGTAAATTTGTCAATGTTTTTTATCTATTTTCTTCTCTTTTTTGTGACTTGTAAGTGAAAATGTCCCAAATTTTAAAATCATTTGTAAGTAAAAATGTCCCAAAGAAAGATGTTATTAAATT
>SAMEA104315430__coassemble_1419_pt1 | contig 8038 bp, 10 predicted proteins | sample SAMEA104315430__metabat2_low_PE_049 | metagenome-assembled genome bin SAMEA104315430 (sample SAMEA104315430) | gut metagenome | biome: Monkey gut; feature: monkey-associated habitat; material: faeces | place: China | collected 2013 | reverse complement strand
ACTCTAACATATGCAGCACCAACTACATCTTCCTTTGTAAGTTGTCTTATTATTATTTCATCCACATTATCATCTCCTATAAAAATTACTATTTTGTAATATTTTTTCATTAAATATTACATTTATTTAATCTAAAAATATTTTAACATAATACCTAGAAATTAGCAACTTCATTTTTCGTAAAAATTCAAATGTATTTTAAAATACATTAACTTTTCAATATAAGCTAATTTTTACTGTTATCCTAAATACTTCCTATGAGAAAATTTTACATTAGACTGCTTTACGACCGTGTATTGCAGCGTGGTTTCTATTTTTATATGACCCAGTAATTTTTGTACTTGTTCAATAGGCATTCCTTTATCTATTGCAAGCGAAGCAAAACTGCGGCGAAAGCGATGTGGAAACGCCTTTTCAATTCCTAATGACCTTCCTAACTCACGTATAAAAAATTCAATTGTTGCAGAAGTTAATCTTTGATGAGGTTTATTTTTAGAAACTAATAATGCTACATTATCATCATTTCGTGTTTTTAAATATTCTTCTACGTGTAATTTTGTTCTAACATCAAAATAAACTTCTCTTTGCTTATTTCCCTTACCAAGAACTATACAAGACCTTTCAGCAAAATTCATATCTTTAATATTTAAATTAACTAATTCTCCTACTCTCATTCCTGTTGAATATAATAATTCAATAATTGCTAATTCTCTTATATTATTACACCCTTCCCTCATTTTTTCAATTTCTTCGTCTGAAAACGCTTCTTTTACTTGTGTTAGAGTTTTTATTTTATGTATTCTTCTTACTGGACTTTTAGCTATATAATCTTCATCTTCTAACCATTTATAAAAACTTGAAAACACTCTTCTAATATTATCTATACTGGTTAAAGAACATCCTCTTTGTTCTTTATAATTAGTTAAATAATGACGTATTTCATCAGTTGTAGTTTCTTTTATAGGCTTATCTACATCATTTATAAATTTTTCCAAAACTTCTTTATAATACTTTATAGTTTTTGTAGAACATCCTTCTACTTGTTTTGAAGAAATAAACATTTTTAATAAATTAGCATTTGAACTTCTATCTGCAATTAATTTTTCTTTATCTAATATCAAATTAATTTCTACATTATCTAATTTATTTAATAATGTAGCTTTCAATTTTTTTAATTGATATGGTGATAAATATGTTACCATATCTTTCATTATCTTATATATAATTTCATTTTTAATCATAACATCACTCACTCCTTTTGAAATTTTTTACCACATAATAAAATAAGCCTATCCCCCACTCAGAGAATAGACTATTAAAACTAAACAACTTTCTTCAATGTATAACTAACATCAAAGTTTTTATCAAAAAAATCTTTATAATCCTTTACATATTTTGTATTTATATTATAACCCAAAGGAATTAAATCCCTTAATATACGCCTTATAATATAATCGAGATTTTGATTTGATTGTGGTAATCTAATTACAAAAGTAATATTAGAAATATGTGTTTTTTCTATTTCTTTTAAAATCATATATGAATTTGATATATTTTGAAATGATATAATTGGAACATTTATTGTTTCCTTCATCAAATTTCCTAATAAAAAATTATCAGTAATATACACCTTGTCTGTGTTTTCATCAATATTGTACCTCATAATCCAACTTTTTGCAGGCGTTCCATTAATTTTATTGCTACTAGAAAACCATAAATCATTCGTATTATTAAATGCTTTACTTAAATGTATTGATAACCCTTGTATGTATCCATCTTTATCAAATACTGGTACAAAAAAGCCATCATAGCTATTTAAACACCATTTAAAATCTTCTTCTTGATAAAATCCTGGTATTCCGTGCAAGGTTATATTTCTTAGATAATGTATATCCTATTAATCTACGTTTAATATAATTTTTTGGAACAGTTCTATACAATCCTTCTTCTATTGAAGTTTCAAGAAAGCCTAAGCTTTGTAAATATTTTTTATGTTGTTGTTCTAATTTAAGCATTCCTAAAAATTCTCTATAAACTCTATCTCTTATTTCTACATCTGAAATTTCATTTATTGGAGAAATTACAAATTTTTCTTTATTTAGTGAATAACATTCCCTTTCAAATAATTCCTTAAATGCTGCTTTAGTATCTATTTGTCTTACTTTTGCATATAAACCAATAGAATAACCTCCATTTCCACAGCTTGTACAACAATATTTATTGGTGCGAGAATTTAAACTTAATGTTGGTATTTTGCTTAATTTTTTATATCCACAAAACGGACATATTGCTTTACTTTCAAAGCCTCGTTCTTCCCTTATATCTAAACACAAATGGTATGCGACATTTAATATATTTATATGCTTTTCTACTTCTTGATAATCTAATTTATACATAGTTTATTTTCCTTCCTTTGTTTTAAAATAAAAATGTTTATAGTATTTCAAGCTACTAATTCTACTTTTTCTGTTTTATATTTTTCCAATGCATCTATAAATTCATTTGCTGATTTTAATATTTTATTACCTAAATCTATAACCGTTTTTGGTTCTCCTTCAGCCCATTGTGCTATATAATTAAAACTACAGCAAGATGTATCTAATCCAAAATGGTCTGCCACTATATATGCAACCGATTCAACAAATACTTCAGATAAATCTCTGTTTTTAGAATAATCGAAATCATCATATAAACTATGTGTTATTTCATGTAATAAAGTAGCTGTTTTGTCATCAACTGATAAAGTTTTTTTAATTACTATTTCATTTTTCTTTTCACTATAATATCCTTTAGTTCCTCCATATAAATCGTTTTCTTTAACTGGTACTTTACTAAAAGCTTTTAATTTCTCATAGAAATCTTCCATTTCGTCTCCGTTTATATCTTGTGTTTGTAATGGTATTTCTTTACCAGTAGTTTGCGAAATATCATAAACATATGCATATCTATATGTACAATAATCGTATGTTGTTTCTTTTTTTACTTCCTCTCCATCTTCAATTACTTTTTCTACCTTAACAAATTTCTTCGGAATTGGTGCTATTATAGCAATACTTTGTGCATTTTGTGTTACAGTTCTTCCTAAATCTAACCATTTCTTTCTACCTGCAACTTGTGTTGCATCTGGAAATTGTGTGAATATTAAAACTATATTGTTGAAACTATATTTGTTATTTAACTTCTTTTGAAATTTTAAAAACTTCTCGTATTCCCCATTTTCTACAATTTCTTGTAAGTTTTTTACTACTTTTTCAAAAACTTCTTTAGTTTTATTTCCTTTTGAATTTGTTTGCATATATTAAGCAGCTCCTTTCAATACATTTTGTTCCCAATCTTTTAGGAATTTCAATTGTTTTTCATTTGGATTATTATTATATTTTATTCTACTTTGTACAACCTTATTATTTCTAACTTCTATTGTTACAAGCGACTTTTTAGGTTTAGCTATCTCTCTCATAAAATAAATATCACATGTACCATTAGCATATTTTTCAGCATATGTTCTTACACAATTACTTTGTTGCTCGCTTTCATCTTGCAATGCTTTTAATGAACCAGCTGGCATTATTACATATTTACTATTTTGATATTTATTTAATAATAGTTCTTTTCCTCTTTTGGCAATTGCTTTTTTAATAATATTTTCACTTTGTATTTTATATTGTTTTTCTAGCTTATCATGTTCTTCTTTTAGATTTTTAGGAAAAGCATATCTATTATTTTTTAAGTCTAAGCCAAGAAATTTAGCAAACCTTAAATAATCCTTATACAAATAAGTTTTTACATTTCTATGATGCATTTTTGAATACTTTATAAAACGATTTAAACTAATATATTCAGAAATTTCTTCTAAATTGTTTATGTTGTCTCTATATTCAACAAACCTTTCTAAATACCTTATCTTTTTAATATCTTTCTCTTTTAGAAGTCGTAATATTTTTAGTTGTGTATAAGTTATGTTGTTTCTACGCATAAATGAATAATAATCTTTTGAAACCCCAAAAATATCTTGAAAAGAACCTGAATTACTAAATTCATTAGTTCTCTGAGCTAAATTGTATAATTTCATTTTTGTTAAAAGTTCAATTTTCTTTATTTCATAGTTATTTTTGTTTTTTAGTAGCTCGAGTAAATTTATATATGTAGAATGTTTTGCCAAATCCCATAAATACGAATATTTAAAATCTGTGTTTTTCAATATTTGTTTAATATTATTTGGAAATACTATAGAATTATCTATTAAAGAATAATTTCTTGTATATTTCCTCCACTTTTCAGGATTAACATAGTATCCGTTATGATGATATATATAAATGTGGCACTGACATTTTGCAACTCTTTCATTTACATATACACTTCTATAGTAATTGTTTGTTATAAATTCTCTTGCAAATTCAACTACTGATGAATGATGCTTATGTTCTGCATCTATAGTTGTTTTAAGTTCAAAATATCTTATTACAAATGTGTTATTTATATAATCTAATATTGACAAATAATCCTTAAACTCATAATAACGTAAGTTACTTCTTTTTATTAAGTATTTGTTTTTGCAATTAGGACATTTTACTTTTTCATTTAGTTTTTTTACACTAATAAAATCATGATTACAATTTATACAGTGACATTTGTTTTTCCTTGATTTTATTACTAAACTTTGATTTTTTGCTTGTTTTTCTACAAATCCGTTCCAACCTTTTGGTAATTCTTTATTTTCTAACTCTCTAAATATATTTTGATATGCAACTTTTATATATCCCATTATTATTGCACCTCCTGAAATAAAGTAATTTGGTTGTTTTCTTCTAAAACTTTTTCTTCTTTTTTAGTCTGATTCTTTTCTATTTTTTCTACTACTTCAGTTGATGATAGAGGCATTACTTTTTTTGCTTTTAGACCTAATTCTTCATTACTTTTACTAAAATACGTAATAGCCCATAAATATACAACATTATCGCTTATCATTGCTACATTCCCACGTTGTTGTTTTCTTGCTTTTTCGTATATATACTCAAGCATTTGCTTAATACTTTTTTCTTCATTATTGAAATATTTAGTTAAATCTTCTCTGTTTTTTAGATAATCGAATATAACTAAAACATTATAATTATTCATTTCTAACACTTCATTTTCTAATCTTTCTATTCCTTCCATTCCTTTTTCCTCCTACGTTATGCTACCTTTGCTAATAGATTTTTGAACTTTAAATAGCCTTCTTTATCTATTTTATGTTCAATTGTTTTTAAATATGGTTTTATACTTTCTATTTTTTCTTCAGGTATATCTACTTCAGATACTCTTGCAATTTTGTCTCCTGCAACTGTTGGAGCTATTACTAAATCACCAATTTCAACTTCTATATTTGTATAATACGTATATGATTTCCCTCCAAAAGTTCTTGGATTAAATTTGTCTTCATATTTTACACTAACAATATTTGTTTGCATGTTTTTCCCTCCAAAATTTTCAAATTATTTAAAATGGCAAATCATCACTTTCTAAAGAACTTCCTCCATTTACTATAGCAGTTTCAGCACTACCTAACATAGCTGAAGGTATAACGTTTCCATCTATTTTCTTTGGGCTATCTGCAAAATCAATTTCTTCAGCAATCACTTCTGTCGAATAACGATTTTGTCCATTATTATCTTCCCATTTACGAGTTTGAATTCTTCCAGTAACACAAATTTGCAAGCCTTGTTTTAAATACTTTTCACAAAAATCTGCTAATTTTCCATAGGTTACAATATTAATAAAATCAGCATGTCTTTCTTCTCCTTCTTTTACAAATTTTCTATTTACTGCTAATGTAAAACTACCCACTTTTATATTACTTGTTTGTGAAAATCTTATTTCTGGATTTTTTGTTAATCTTCCTAATAACATTGATTTATTCATATTCTTTACTTCCTTCCTTTTTAAATTTCGTATTCATAATTAAATACACTTGAATATTTCTTTAATTCATCTACATTTATTTCACAATAATCTATTGTTTCATCTTCTGCAGCATATGTATTACATTTTCTTTTAGAAAAAACACATTCTATAATATTTAAATCAGTTAAAAACTCTGTCATTCCTTTATTTTCAGCATAATTTTTTATAGTTGTAGTATCTGGATAATACATATAATCTGGCATATTTACAGTACATGTTGTAATTGGTCCATCTTCCTTATTTACTATTTGAATTGACATTACTTGTTTGTTATATACATAATTTCCTACTTCAAATGTACAATTTTCATAATTCTTATATTTAAACTTTTTACATTCCATATTCATTTCTTCCTTTCCTATTACGCTGCTATTCTAAATAATTCTACTTTATTTTGTTTAGCATTTATTTGTTTTAAATTTCTTAAATTTGAATAATACTCCTCAAGGTATTCCTCTTTAAATCTATCAACCTTTTTCTTATGTTTCTTCAATTTGAACATATTGCTATACTTTCTTATTTCTTTTTTATTTAGTGATACCAATTTATTATTTTTCCTAGAAACAATGATAAATGTTCCTAAAACAATGTTATCTCCTACAAATCTATTAAACTCATCTATATTTGCATTTTTATTTGCTATAATTGCAGTATTTTCATTTAACTTTACTGTATATAATTCATCTCCTATAAATGATTTAACAAACTTTAAACTTGCTGGAATTCTTTTTACTTCTGTTTCTCTACCAGGCACTACTACTAAAACTTTAATTTTCATCTGTGTTTCCTTCTTTCTTTTAAATTCTATTAGAAAAAGACAGATTTCTCTGTCTTTTTCACTTAAGCTACTGCTTGTAATTCAGTTTCTATGCTATTTTCATTAGGTTTAATAACAATAAATTTATTACTATTACCATCTGCAATTTTTAATAAATCACCTTTTTCTACTTTTGCTATAAAAAGTTGTGTATCTTTTGCATAATCTTTTATAAAATCATAGTCTGCACAAGATTCATAGTCATCTATAAAAATTGGAAAATTTACTTTACTTATCTTGTTAAACATATTTGCAAATTCTAATGCTGTTGCAATTGTTTCAGACCTTGATAAATCTGATAAAGCATGATTTTTATATTCTATTACAAAGTCTTCTTTTATTTCTCCTGTTGTTTTTAAAACTGAATAAAACTTAATATTAACATCTTTTAAATATTGTTTTGCTAATTTCATCTTTTCTTCGATATATGCAATATACAATTTTTGAGCTACTTTTTTTGCTTTATTTAAATTATCTATTATAACGCTTTTAGCCTTTTTCTCTTTCTTGAATTTTAAAATATCATTTCTAGCACTTTGAATATTTTTTTCTTGCAATATAATTTGACTATTAAATTTTTCAATTTCAAGTTTTTCATTTTCTAATCGCTTAATATCTTCTTCAATAATAGCAATTCTTTTTGATTTTTCAATAGTTGAATTTCCTTCTAATGAATGAAATTTGCATCTTTGCATTGTTAAATCAAATTTTAAATCTTTAATAGTAGTTTCAAGTAAATTTCTTCTATCATAGAAAGATACAAGCTCTTTTTTCATATTTTCTATTGTTTTATTCTTACTTTCATCTTCTATTTTTTGCTCACAAGTAGGACATTTGCAATTTGTTCCATTTTTAATTGATAAATATACCCTTTTTCCTGTTTTCATCTGTATTTCTAATTCATTAAATTCATTTTCTTTAGCTAAAATATCTTTTTCTAATCTTTCAACTACTTGCTTTTGTTTTTCCTTATCTACTATATCTTGATTTGCACTTAAAAAAGCAAGTTCTTGTCTTGCAAGTGAAAGTTCTTCTTCTTTTTCAAATATTTTCTTTTTGGGTACTTCATCAATTATAAATTTTTCTGCATAATCAATTTTTCCATCTATTATTGATATTTGTGTATCTGTTCTTTTTATCTCTCCGTTTAAATCGTAAATATATGCAGGAATATTATTTGGCATTCCTTCAAGAATATTTTTTTCATCTTCAGTTAAATTGCTATACGCAATATCTAAACATATATTAAACATATTTAAATTTATAAAATCAGCTTGTTCT
>SAMEA104315430__coassemble_1371_pt1 | contig 8220 bp, 6 predicted proteins | sample SAMEA104315430__metabat2_low_PE_049 | metagenome-assembled genome bin SAMEA104315430 (sample SAMEA104315430) | gut metagenome | biome: Monkey gut; feature: monkey-associated habitat; material: faeces | place: China | collected 2013 | reverse complement strand
TATCAATTATTTCGTAATCTTTCCAATTATTTGCTAATTTCATAATTTCTACCATTCCTTTATATATTAATATTTACTATTATTTTTATATTGAATTATATTTTTATATTTAATTAATTTGCAATAAACTTACTATTTCTATAAATCTTTTAATAATTAAACAATCAATAAATAAAATAGTTATACTTATTATCATTGTTAATATAAAATAATTATCTTTTTCTATTTTTTCTAAAATTTTGTGTAATCTAGGATGTTTAATAATAGTTGCATTACTAGATTCACTTTGGTATTTTACATTAAAAATAACATCATTTGTGTATTCCATAATTTTCCTCCTTAAAACACTGCTATTATGATTATATGCACATGTATTAAGGTTTATGAAATGTTTTCATTTTGTTATTTTTATCTTTTTAGATTATTTTTGATAAGATAATTTATATTATATCAGATTTTTTCAAAAAATTCTAGAGCTACAAATTGTATTTTAAAGCTACAAAATCAGTATTTTAAACTATTATAATATTTAACACTTTTGTAATTATCCAATATTAATATAGTATTATGTTATTTTACAATATAAAGTGTTACATAGTATAAACTATAAATTGTAACTATCTATAATATGTTTTTTAATATTTAAAGCCAACTCCTCATTTATTCCTTTTATTTTAGCAATCTCCCCAACATCAGCCTTACCAATATTTTCAACACTGCCAAACTTCTTAAGCAATAAAGCTTTTTTCATAGTACCAATTCCTTTAATATCATCTAAAACAGATTTAGTAATTGATGCATCTCTTAATTTTTTATGATATCCAATAGCTGTGTTATGAACAGAATCTTGAAATAATGTAATTGTATTTTTTAAATCATCCGAAATTTTAAATTCTTCTCTTTTATCATTAATTAATGCCCTAGTTTGATGTTTATCATTTTTAACCATTCCATAAATTCCAATTTTTCCTTCTAATCCAACACTTTTAACCGCTTCTTCAGCAGCATGAATTTGTGTAATACCACCATCAACAAAAATTAAATCTGGCAAATTTCCAAACCCTCCATTTGGATTTTCTAAAGATTGTTTTAATCTTCTTGTTATAACTTCATTCATACATCTTGGATCATCTTGACCAACTACAGTTTTTATTTTAAACCTTCTAGCTAGATTTTTCTTAATAACACCATCTAACATAACACTCATACCAGCAACCATGAATTCACCAGATATATTAGATATATCAAAAGTTTCAATTTTTTTTGGTGTTTTATCTAAATTTAAAACTTCTTTTATTTCATTAACAACACTATATTTATCTTTCTCTTTATTATCTAATGTTATTTTAGCATTATTTTCAGCCATTTCTACTAAACGTAATTTCTCACCTTTTTGAGGAGTTTTTATTTCAACCTTTTTATCAGCCTGCTGAGTCAATAATAATTCAATTACATCTTTATCTTCAATATCATATTTACACATAATTTTACTAGGCAAAATTTCTCTTCCTATATAATATTGTTTTATAAAATTTAAAACAATATCATTATTTGATTCATCTAATAATTCTCTATAAAAATAATGTTCTCTTCCTATCATTTTACTATTTCTGACAAAAAATACTTCAATACAAACTTCAAAATCATTTCTTGCAATTCCAATAACATCAATATCATTTTCATTAATATTAGACACCTTTTGTTTTGCTGAAATTCTTTGAATCGCAAGTATTTTATCTCTAATATATGCAGCTTTTTCAAAATTCATTTTAGTAGAAGCATCTTTCATTTCACACTCTAAATCTTTTACCAATTTATCTGTTTTTCCATCTAAAATGCTAATAATTTCATTTATTTGTTTTCTATAATCTTCTTTACTTATATAACCCATACATGGTGCAAAACACTTTTTTATTTGATAATTTAAACAAGGTCTATCTTTATATTTAAAACTTCTACATTGTCTAATTTTAAACTTTTCCTTTATAAAATCAGCCATTTCTTTAGCAGCACCACTATTAGCATATGGTCCAAAATATTTAGCACCATCATTTAGAATTCTTCTTGTAACATATACATCTGGATAATCAGCCTGAACATTTACTTTTATATATGGATATGTTTTGTCATCTTTTAAAAGCACATTAAATTTAGGCATATTCTTTTTTATTAGATTACACTCTAATATTAAAGCCTCTGCCTCATTATCTGTTACAATATATTCAAAATGGTCTATTAATGAAACCATGTTTTCTATTCTTTTAGTTTTATTATTTTTTCTAAAATATTGCCTTACTCTATTTTTTAATGATATTGCCTTTCCAACATAAATTATTTTATCATCTTTATCATGCATAATGTATACACCAGGTTTGTTTGGCAATTTTTTTAACTCTGCTTCTATATTAAACATTAATTCCTCCATAATATTGATTTGTCCTATTATAACATTTTTATACAGTTTGCTCAATATATATACTATACATAAATATAAGATTTTTTCTTGGTACTACTTTTTTTAACAATAAAAAATACGTTATTCAAAACCGCATTAGTTTCAAACAACGCATATACTAAATATTTCTAAACAATATTAATTACTCTCCTACAGTCAAATTTTCATTAGAACTTCCACCAAAATATTGATTATACATCTTATTTACTTTTTCCATATTTTCTTCGTAATTTACAACCTCTGGAACTCCATAATCTACCCCAAATGTATCAACAGTAATGGAGGCAACTGTAATAGTATTAACAGAATCATCCTTTTTATTCTCATCATTATTTTCTTTCTCATCTTTTGAAACATTAACCCTAGTAGCCGCAATAGCCTCTAGCACATCCATACCTTCAACAACTTTACCAAATCCAGCATAATAACCATTATAATTATCTATATCTTGAGTTAAAATGCAAAAATTACAATTGGCTGAATTATAACCTTCTTCTTTATAACCAAAATAACTATAATCATCTCTTTCCATTGTTATTACACCTTTTTTATGCTTAATTAAATTTTCATCATATCCATTTGCAATAAAATCACCCTTTATTCCATATACATAATCATTTTGTGGATATTCCATAATATTAGATAATCTAGCCATTTGCATAGATTCATTACCTAATATTCTGTTTTCTTCTATTGACATTTTAAAATTTGTATAAAATCCACTATTAGCTAATTTAATGAAATTTGCTACAGCATTTGGGGCTGATTGTGGATCTAATTCAATTTTTATAGGTTTTTCATATCCTTCTATTTGTATTGTTGCTACTGGATTTTGTACTTTATATGTTTTTCCTTTTATAAATAAAACTCCTGTAATTATTATTGCTATTGCAACTATTGCAATTCCTATTGTTAAAAAAACTTTTTTCATTTAAATTTTCCTCCTATGTTTTTCTTTTTAATTTATAATCTTAAAGCTATAATTACTAACATATTATAACATTAAATTATCAAAAATAAATTGTTCTTGCATTCTTTTTAAAGACTGTTTTATTGTTCTAGCTCTTATCTCTCCAATACCTTCTACATCGTCTAATGCTGGAATATCTGCTGCTAATATGTGTTGGAATGATTTAAAGGTTTTTACTAAATTTTCTACTATATTATTTGGTACTCTTGGTATTTTATTTAGAACTCTATAACCTTTAGTAAATACTCCTACTTCTTCATAATTGTCAAAATCTTCATACCCTAAAAGTCTTGCTATTACTTGTGATCTTATTAATTCTTCATGTGTTATATTTTTTATTTCTTCCAATATATCTTCTGCTTGTCTCTTTTTATTAGGAACCATATAATCTTTTATTATTAAAAGTTCTTCTTGTTCTAAATCTCCTATTAATTCATCTAATTGCATTTGTAGTAAAATTCCTTCTTCTCCAAGTTCATATATTGCATTTTTTACTTCATCTGCAACTTTCATTACCATTTCTGCTCTTTGAATTGATACTATTACATTTTCTAATGTTACTATATCATTAAATTCGTATTCATTTAATAAACTTAATTTACTATCAAATACTTTTTTATATTTTTCAACTGTTTGTAATGCTTGATTTGCTTTAGTTATTACTTTTGATGTATCTTCTAATACATATCTTAAATTTCCCTTAAACAATGTAATTATATTTCTTCTTTGTGATACGCTTATTACTAATTCACCTGTTTGTTTTGCTGTTCTTTCTGCTGTTCTGTGTCTAGTACCCGTTTCTGCTGTAAGAATATCTGAAGATGGAATTAATTGAGTGTTTGCAAGTAATATTTTCTTTAAATCTGCACTTAATACTATAGCTCCATCCATTTTGGCAAGTTCATATAATTTTGCTGGTGTGTATTCAACATCTATACTAAATCCGCCATCAACTATGTCTAATACTTCTTTAGTATCTCCTATTACTATTAAAGCTCCTGTTTTAGCCTTTAATATATTTTCCAAGCCTTCTCTAATTTTAGTGCCTGGTGCTATTAATTTTAGAATTTCTACTATTGTATTATCTTCCTTTTGCATAATCACGTTGTCTACAAACCTCCTTTATTTTAACCCCAATTTTTTCATTGCCTCATTTATATTTTTCACACCTATTATATCTAATTTATAATTTTCTTTCAATAGTTTTTTATTACTTTCTGGAATTATGCATGTCTTAAATCCTAATTTTTCTGCCTCTTTCAACCTTTTTTCTATTAAATTTACAGTTCGTATTTCTCCTGTTAAACCGAACTTCACCTATTACTACTATATCTTTTGCAATACTTAAATTTTTAAAACTTGAAGCTACTGCTACTACTATTCCTAAATCAACTGCTGGTTCTGTTATTCTCATACCACTTACAACATTTACATATGCATCTTGATTTCCTAAACTCAATCCAGCTTTCTTTTCAAGTACAGCCATTAAAAGAGTTAATCTATTATAGTCAATTCCATTTGCATTTCTTCTTGGCATTCCAAATATACTTGGTGTTGTTAATGCTTGCAATTCTATTAAAAGTGGTCTTGTTCCTTCTATACTTGCTACTATTACTGAACCTGCTGGATTATCCTCTCTTTCTGAAATTAGTACTGCAGATGGATTGGTAATTTCAACCATTCCTTCATTTTGCATTTCAAACATTCCAACTTCATTTGTAGAACCAAATCTATTTTTTACACCTCTTAAAATTCTATATGAAAAATAGCGTTCACCTTCTAAATATAATACTGTATCCACCATATGTTCCAATACTCTTGGACCTGCTATATTACCTTCTTTTGTAACATGTCCAATAATTATTGTAGTTATACCATTTGTTTTACATAATTTCATAATTCTTGCAGTAATTTCTCTTACCTGACTAACAGTACCTGGTGCTGAAGTTATTTCATCTGAATACATGGTTTGAATTGAATCTATTATAACTAATTTAGGATTCATATCCAAAATTGCAGTTTGGATAACATCCATATCTGTTTCTCCTAAAAACATTAAATCTTGATTATTTATTCCTAATCTATCAGCTCTAATTTTTATTTGTTCAGCAGATTCTTCACCTGAAACATATAAAACTTTTCCTTCCCCATGAATTTTGTCACAAATTTGTAAAATTAATGTAGATTTTCCTATACCAGGTTCACCACCAAGTAATACTAATGAACCATTTACTAAACCTCCACCTAACACTCTATCTAATTCATCAAACCCTGTTAATACTCTTGAATTTTCTTTACCTATAACTTCGTTTAACTTTAATGGTTTAGAACTTTTTTTTTCTAAAGATTGTCCTGCTATTTTACCATTTGCTCTAGTTAATTTTTCTTCATAGAAACTATTCCATTCGTTACACCCTGGGCATTTTCCCAGCCATTTACTTGATTCATAACCACAGTTGCTACATACGAATACTGTTTTTATTTTTGTTGCCATTTATTTTTTACCTCCTGCGTAAAATTTAGCACGTACCATATTATATAATATAGTATATTAAGAATAAAGTGATGTTAAATTTATCTCCTTTTAACACCACTTAAATGAATAAAATTTTATATTTTTCATGTTATTCATAAAAAGTATATTATTAATCTTTATATTGTTAAACATATCATTTTTCCCCAATAGATACTATTTTCACAATTTGTTGCTCCAATTCTTTAATTTTTTGGTTTAATTTTTCAACTTCAACATCATTTGTATCTTCAGAAATCAAGTCTTCTTTTACCATTAATTCCATATCTTCTAGTTCTTCTTTTAATGTTGCCATTCTATCTAATACTTGTAATCTTAAATACTTTTGATTATGTTTTAGTTCTATTTTGTCAATCATTTTTATTGCTTCATCTAAATTATATTTTTCACCAAATGAAGGTATTGTTACAGGAAGATTTGTTGTTTCTACTATCTTTTGCCTTAACACCTTTTGACTTTCAGGTTCACCATGGACTAAAAATATATGTTTAGGTTTTTTTATAAATGAATAAACAAAATTTAAAAGACCTTCTTGATCTGCATGTCCTGAATATCCTTCTATATATTCAATTCTAGCATTTACAGCTATATCTTCCCCAAATATTTTTACTGTTTTTGCTCCATCCACTATTTTTCTTCCTAATGTTCCCGGTGCTTGATATCCTACAAATAATATAGTATTTTTTGGATTCCATATATTGTGTTTTAGATGATGTTTTATTCTTCCCACTTCACACATTCCACTTGCAGATATTATAATTGATGATTCATCATTTTCATTTAATTCCTTTGATTCCTCTGCTGTTCTTGTAAATTTTAAACCTGGAAATTCTAATGGATTGTCACCGCTTTTTATTAACTTTTGAGTTTCTTCATCAAATAAATTCATATTTTCTTTAAATACTTCTGTTGCTGATATTGCAAGTGGACTATCTACATATACTGGTGTATGCATTAATATTTCATATTTCTTTTGAAAATCATTATCCATTCTTTTTTCTTTCAAATTGTTTAATTCATATAATATTTCTTGCGTTCTTCCCACAGCAAACGATGGTATTACTACTGTTCCACCATTTCTAATTGTATCTGTTACTATATTTATAAACATTTCTGCTTTTTGTTCATTTTTCATGTGATGTCTATCACCATATGTTGATTCCATAACTAAATAATCTGCATCTTCTATCATTGTTGGTTCAGACAATAATGGTATATCGTTATTTCCTAAATCTCCAGTAAATACTATTTTTTTGTTTATTCCATCTTCCTTTATCCATATTTCTATAATTGATGAACCTAACATATGTCCTGCATCATTAAATCTTACATGTATATCATCATCTATTTCTATTAATTGATCGTAATTAACTGATTCAAATAATTCTAATGACAATAAAGCTGTTTGTACATTATATATTGGTTCTTTTACAGGTTCCCCCTTTCTCAACCTTTTTCTATTTTTCCACTCTGTTTCCATTTCTTGTATATGACCACTATCCGGAAGCATTATGGCACATAAATCACAAGTAGCTTTTGTTGCATAAATTTTATTTCTATATCCATCTTTATATAACTTAGGAATTCTACCAGAATGGTCTATGTGTGCATGAGTTAATAACATAAAATCTACTTCATCTATGTTAAATTTAAAATCTTCTTCATTTTGCAATTCATCTTTTACTTGACCTTGAAATAATCCGCAATCTACTAAAAATTTTTTACCAGCACCTTCAACCAGAAAATTAGAACCAGTTACTGTTTTTGTTGCTCCTAAAAAAGTTATGTTCATAGTATTTTATCCTCCCATTTTAAACAATTTTATTTTTCTATCTTTTTTATTTGATATTTCCTCATCAAATGGTATATCAAAATATTCTGTATAATCTAACATATTTTCATCATAATAATTTACTTTTATTTTATTATTTTCTATAAAACTAATTTTTACTATAAGATTATCTAGTTTAATAATTTTTGTTTTAAATATATATTTTAAAATTTCATAATTTAATTTTTTTGTTTTAAATCCTATATCTATAATTTTGTATTCTAACATTTTATATATTAATTCTTCTATATTTTTTTCAAATGCTAGTTTTATTTTTTCCTGTTCTATAACACTCTTATCTTTTTTATATGGAACATTTGAATAATATCTAAGCTCTGTTGCTATATTATATAAATCCTTTTTATTTTCTGTGTTCATAATTTTCAATTTAATACATTCTAAAAATATAATTTGCAATTTTATTAGTTTAT
>SAMEA104315430__coassemble_1330_pt1 | contig 8364 bp, 9 predicted proteins | sample SAMEA104315430__metabat2_low_PE_049 | metagenome-assembled genome bin SAMEA104315430 (sample SAMEA104315430) | gut metagenome | biome: Monkey gut; feature: monkey-associated habitat; material: faeces | place: China | collected 2013 | reverse complement strand
ATAAAAATTTTAAAAATAAATGAAATTCATAAATAAGGAGATATAATTATGATAGAAATTGAATTGAATAATATAAAGAAAAATTATGGTCTGAAAAACATTCTAAATGGCTTAAGTTTTCAAATTAAAACTGGGGAAAGAGTTAGCTTAATTGGAGTTAATGGTTGTGGAAAAAGCACTGCTTTAAACATTATTAATAAAACAGAGAATCCAGATAGCGGAAGTGTGAGCATTAGAAAAGGGGCATCAATTGGTTATTTAAAGCAGATTTATTGCAAAGAAAAAAATGATGTTTCTGTAGATATGTTTTTGAGAAAAAGTTTTGAAGAATATTTTCAAGTTGAAAAAGAAATGCACTTACTTGAGAAAATGCTGGAAAACATTTCGAGTGAAGATGAATTAAACAGAATTTTGAAAAAGTATGGGAATTTGCAGGAAAAATATATTGCAATGAATGGGTATGATTTAACAGAAAAATACAATAAAATTTGTTCAGGGTTTAAATTTTCTAAAGATTTTCTGAATCAAAATTATAATAGTTTAAGTGGAGGGCAGAAAACGATAGTTAATTTAGCAGCAATTTTACTAAAAGAGCCCGAAATATTACTATTAGATGAGCCTACAAATCATTTAGATATAGAGGCAATGGAGTGGTTAGAAAAATTTTTAAGTAATTACAATGGCACAATTATCATAGTATCACATGATAGATATTTTTTAGATGAGGTAACAACAAAAACTATTTTAATTGAAAATGGAAAAGAAAAAATTTATTTTGGGAATTATTCATACTTTTTAAAAGAAGATGAAAGACGAACTTTAGCGGAATTCGAAATATATAAAAATCAGCAAAAACAGATTGAAAAAATGAAGGAATCTATAAAATCTTTGAGAAAATTTGGGGAGCTTGCTGGAAATGAAATGTTTTTCAAAAGGGCAAAGAGTATAGAAAAAAGATTGGAAAAAATGGAGTTAGTTGATAAAGTTGAAAAAAGCAAGCTTGAGAGAGTAAGGACGGAATTACGGAGGAAAGAAAAAAGATTATAAATGTAAGAATATTGAATGGAACAAAGATAGAGAAGATAACAAATATATGAATAATGTTCAATCTTTGAAAAAATTTGAATATAAAGATTGTGAAAAAACAAAAAAAGTTAAAAACACAAATTTACAATTTGTGTGTAAAGAATGTTCTGGAAAAGATGTAGTAAAAGTGGAAAAACTGTGGAAAAGATATGGTGAAAAGTATGTTTTTGAAGGAATTAATTTAAATATTTATTATGGAGAAAAGGTTTGTTTATCAGGAAGAAATGGTTGTGGAAAAAGCACATTGCTTAAGATTATTGCAGGAATTGATAAAGAATATGATGGTATTGTTAAAATAGGTGAATCTGTAAAAATTGGATATATTCCACAGGAGATTGCGTTTGAAAATGATGATGCAAGTATATTTAATTTTTTTATTGAAGGAAGTAACATGTCTGAAACTGAGTGCAGAAATAAACTTGCGAGATTCGGATTTAGAGGTGAAGAGGTTTTTAAAAAGGTTCGGGAGTTTATCTGGTGGAGAAAAAGTTAAGATTTTAATGGCAAAGTTAATGCAGAAAAGTGTAAATTTATTAATACTTGATGAACCTACAAATCATATTGATATTTCTACAAGAGAGGTGTTAGAAGAACAGTTGAAAGAGTATAGTGGAACTGTGCTGTTTGTTTCACATGATAGGTATTTTGTGAGGAGTGTGGGAAGTAGAGTTGTGAAGTTGTAGGTGTTGCAATTGATGTTGTAAAATTTTTATGTGGTGTTGCTAAGTAAAATATAAATGTGATCATTATGTGGATAGTGGTCACATTTTTTGTGTATGTGTGAGGTTGAATTTTGGATGAGCAAGAGAATTTTAATTCAAAGAATGAAAATAATATAAAGGTTTGAAAGCATTGATTTCACTAGAAAAATTAGGAAAAATGTAGTTGTAAAAAATAGTTTTATATGATATTGTTATAATGTAAAATATAATAGAAAAAATTATCAATTTGAGTCTATACACCCATTTCAAGATGGAAATGGAAGAATAGGAAGATTATTAATTCCATTATATATTCAAAGTAAAGGAATGTTAGACAAGTCTTGCCTATATATATCTGATTACATAGAAAGAAATAAAGACTTATATTATGATATGCTTACAAGGGTAAGAACACATAATGATATGATTGGATGGATCAAGTTTTTCTTAGAAGCCATTATAGAAACATCAAAGGTGGCAAAAGAAAAATTTAGAAAAGTTGTTGAACTTACTAAAGAAATGGATGAAGAGATAATGGATTTATCCGTAAAACCTGAAAATGCAAAAAAAGTTTTAGATGTTTTATATGATGAACCTGCTATTAATAGAAAAAAATATGTGAATTAACAGGAATAAAAGAGGGAACAGTAAAAAATATAATAAATAGTTTATTAGAGAAGGGCATAATAATCGAAACTACAGGATATAGTAGAAATCAGATATTCAAGTTCCAAAAGTATACAGACCTGTTTTTGAAATAATATTTATACGGCAAAAAAATCAAAAAAATTAACTTACAAAATTTTATAAGTCAAAAAAGACGAAAAATTTGACCTATAAAAAATTGTCGGTCAAAAAATCAAAAAAATTTGACTTACAAAAATATTTGAAAAATTATGTAATTAGAGGTAAAAATGAACAAATATAAAGTAGAGATAACAGAAACATTACAAAAAACAATTGAAGTGGAAGCGGATAATAAAGAAGATGCAATGCATAAAGTAATGAAACTGTATAAAAATTCAGAAGTTATATTAGATGATAATGACTTCGTTAATTTGGATTTTAATAATGTTTAATGCCCATGCGCCAATGGTACAAACAAAAAAGAAAGCCCAGGGAAAACAAAATTCCTTGGGTTATTTTTGTTGTTTAATAAATTGCATTAATGATTCTTTTATTCCACAGGTTGGACATATATTGGTCTTATTATCTACTCTAGAAATAGCAGAATGCTGAGTATATTTTTGATTCCATTTAGGACATATCTTATACTGATCCATACAATTACCTAAGACAGCCAGAGATTAATTCTACAGCATCACAGAAACCATTTCTATAATACCTCTCAAACCAATAATGCATATACTCCATAATGTTATCATCTAGCTTTTCTAATTGAGCTTTTATATATTCAATATTATTTCCAGAAACATTATTTAGAATATCTGTAGAGATTTCCTCAAAATAAATAAAATGCTCTTTATCTTCTTTACAGGTAAGAGAGCCAAGTTCTTCTTCTCTGAAATCCAACCATTCTTTTAGAATATCATCACCAACTTTTCTATAACTTCCCATAAGCTACCTCATTAAAATTGTTGTTATTAATTACTTATTTATTGAAAATTGTCAAGTAATTATATAAAATTTTTAAACATATCTTGACATCGTTACGTAACGGTAATAAAATATAAAGCATAAGAGGTGATGAAATGGATTATAAAGTATCAGAACTTGCTGATAAAGCAGGGGTTACAAAAAGAACAATACATTATTATATAAGCAAAGGTTTATTACTTCCACCAGAAGGAAGTGGTGTAAATAGTTTGTATAATGATGAACATTTACAGAGAATACTTTTAATAAAGAAACTACAGGCAGAATATATGCCATTAAACAAGATAAGAGAATATATTCTAGAAAATCCTACAGAAAAAGTACAGAAAGAAGCTAAAGAAATAAAAACAAAGATGGCTAGAGATGAAGAGCAGGAAGTATACATTAGAGAAAATATTTGTGATATATTTGAAATTCACTATTCAGAAGAAAATGGTGAAAAATATAAACACATTATAGAGAATGTAAAAAAATATGTAGAAAAGATGATGGAGGATTAATATGAATATAGTAGATTTAAGAGAGTTAGCTCTCAAAAAAGTTAAAATAACAGGTAATGTTATAGGAAAATTTGGTTCATTTGAAATTGAGCAAGTTTATAAAAATAATACTAAGGATGTATTAGAAGTAGGATATACATTTCCAATAGTTGAAACAGCAACAGTTATTGGATTTGAAATTAATGTTGGAGATAAAATTTTAAAAGGTAAGTGTAAGGAAAAGGGAGAAGCTAAAAAAGAATATCAAAAAAATATTGTTAAAGGTAATAGTGCATATATGATGGAACAAGAAACAGATAATATCTTTAAAATTTCTGTTGGAAAGATTGATAGAGATGAAGAAGTAACAGTAAAAATTCAATATATCGATAAGTTTGAAATCATAGATAACAAGATACAGGTTCTAATGCCTACATTGGTGACTCCTAGATACAAATCTAATATTATAGATAAATTAGTATATGGAAAAGTAGACTATACAATTGATTTTAATATTAATATTAGTAAATCCTTAAATAGAAAAAGTATTTATTGTCCAAGCCATAAAATAAACGTAATAGATGAAGATAAGACAGAAAGAGTAGAAGTATTAAACTATGACTTGTCTAAAGATTTTAAATTACAAATAGAATTAAAGAGTGAATTATCATCTAATGCAATTACATCAAAGACAAGAGATGAAAATGACATGATTTATTTATCATTTATGCCAGAGATTTTAGATTCTTATGAAGATAGCGAAAAAGAATACTTATTCATAATAGATGTATCTGGATCAATGATGGGTGAAAAATTAGACGAAACTAAAAGAGCAGTAATTGAATGCTTAAAGCAATTAGATGTTGGAGATAGGTTTAATATAATCCCATTTGAATCAGAATTTGAAGCAATGAACATTAAATCAATTGAATACAATGAAGAAAATATGAAAAAAGCAATAAGATATATTAACAAATTGGAACCTTTAGGTGGAACTGAAATATTGGATCCTATTAAATTTGCATTATATGAAAAAAATAAAGACAAAATAGTATTACTATTTACAGATGGTCAAGTTGGAAATGAAGATGAAATAATAAGATTTGTTGAAAATAATGTTAATAGAAGTAGAATCTTTCCATTTGGAATAGATACAAATGTTAATTCATTTTTTATAAAACAACTAGCAAAAGCAGGTAATGGTAAAGCAGAATTGATACAACCTAACGAAAAAATAGATGATAAAATAATTAGAACATTTGCAAGAATACAAACACCATTATTAGAAGAATTAACTATAGATTATGGAAATAACAGAGTTATAGATGAAATAAGAGAAGAAAAATGCTTATTTAATTATGAGTTCTTTAATGTTTTTGCAAAAATAGAAAAATTACAAGATGATATACAATTAAAGGGCAAAATATTAGATAAAGAATATGTATGGAAAATTAATAAAGATAGCATAAACAATACAGAGGTAGATTTAGAAGTTTTATTTGCTAAACAGGAAATGGACAGAATAGAAGAATATATAAGAAATACATATGATGATGAAAAAATAGAAAATTATAAGAAAATGATAATTGAACTATCAGAAAAATATAATATTAATTCTAAATATACATCATTTATAACAATTTATGAAAGAGAAAATAAATTATTAGAAGTTCCAAAATATCAAGAAACTAAATTAAGTAATAAATTTGCTAAAGGTGTACTTATGAATAAAGTATGGAATATGTTTGGAATGGATGAATGTGAAGAAGAATATGAGGAAGAATGTTGCGATATGGATATTCCATCTTTCCTAAGAAAAAATACTTCAAGCAGATCAAATGATCTTGACATACCATGCTTCTTGAGAAAGAAAAAAACAGGAAAAGCAGAAAGTACACCTATAGAAGTTAAGAAAACAAATAGAGAAATATTAGAAGAAAAGGTTAATGAATACTATAAAGAATTTGTTTCTCAAAATGAAAAATCAATGTTAACATTTCTATTATATACAATATACTATTTAAGAAAGAATAAAAATAATTACAATTATAATGATTTATTAAGATTCTTAAAAAATCACAAACAAGAATTATTAGAAAGTGAATTATACTTAAAGCTTCTATGCATATGTTATAAGCAATTAGAAGAGAACAGATTCCTTGATAAGAGGGAAACATTAGACTTAATGGATGATAGCTTTAAGAAGATAGCAGTAACTAATTTAAAAATAAGTGTTGAATTTAAGGAATTATCTGAAGATGAAATAAATACAATAGTTGAGAGTGATAAAGTGATTGAGAATATTAATAAAGTAATAGAACACTTAATAAGAGCAAATAATTCATGGGTAAGCTGGATGAGATAAAAGATGGCAGGGTGAAATATCCCTGCTTTTTCCGTCAACGATCCGCCGACGAGTTGTATACGAAATGTATACATGATGTATACACTTGGTTGTCACTTGGGATACCATTGGTCGACCAAGGTTGACGGTGAAAAATAATTCATGTTGCTGGAAACTACCAATATTTAACAGAAAAACAGACGACGGAAAGACGGCGAAAATCTTAAAAACGAACAATAAGTCACAATATTTGGTGATATTTTAGAACACTTTAAAATAAAGGTAATCGTAGAGCGATAACACTTTGCAACATTATAAAATATTTTGAAATATCTCTAAATATTGGCCTGTACGGGCTCATAACTCTAAGGCGAGTTTGAATTGATTTTAATTTGTAATTTTGATTTAATCGTTACAGCTTGAATGGATGTAGCGATTTTTTACTACCTTCAAATTGGTTGCTATAATGCTTAAAAATATCACTATTATGTCAAGTTGGGGAGAAATTGGGGATCAACTTCCCAATTGACATAGAACCTCTAAGAAAATCTCATTTCATAAAAATTCTTAAAGTCATTTTTGCAACAAAGTAAATCAAAAAAATATAAATATGAGAGTCACAAAAAAGATTTTTAGATAATATTGAATTACTAATCTGCCTTACTTGAAATTAACAAATTCTCTAATACATTTCCAGCAGTCCTATCATGAGATTTTAGTGGGTGAACATAAAAATTGTATGTAGTAGTAATTTGTGCATGACCAAGTCTAGCAGATACTGTTGCAACATCAACTTGTTGTGAAATAAGAAGAGTTGCATTTGTATGTCTTAAACCATGAAAATTAATTACAGGCAATCCAATCTTTTTAACAAACTGTTCAAACCATTTACTAATTGTAGATGGATGAATAGGTTTACCATCATCTTGAACAAATAGCCTATTAGATTCGTGCCAGAAATCGCCTACAGTTGATTTTTGTTCATCATACCATAACTTATATTCCTCAAGTAAAGAAACGATAAAATCAGGTATTGCAACATCTCTTATTGAACTTTCTGTTTTAGGTGCCTTAGTAAAAACTCCTTTTTCAGAAAGATATTGACTAGATTTATTAATATTGATAATACCATTTTTTAAATCAATATCGCTCCATTCAAGTCCAACAAGTTCTCCAAGCCTTGCACCAGTAAAAATATCAAGTAAAATTGCAGTACGATATTTAATTTGATTGCCTTTTAACTTTTGCAAATTATCAACAAGAATTTTAGTTTGTTCTTCATCATAATGACGTCTTAATGGCTTAGATGTTTTTGGCGGTTGAACACGTTCAGCAGGATTGCTTACAATAAGTTGCCAATATACTGCTTTATGAAGCATTGCTGAAAGTAATCGATGATGTTCCAATATTGTCTTTTGAGATAGTGGCTTTCTTGTTTTCTTTCCGTTATTGTTTTTTCTTCTAACAATTTGAGTATCTTCTTCAAGCAAATCATAAAATCTCATAATGTCTGTTGGCTTGATTTTATTTAGTTTATAATGTCCAAAATATGGAGTAATCCTTGTTTCTAGCATGCGTTTGTATCTGTAGTAAGTTGATGGTGCTAGTTCTTTTAATGCATAATCCTTTGTCCATATTTCCACATATTGTGCAAATGTTGGGATGTTTCCGTCTACTATTAGTCCACTTTCTACTTCTGTTAGAAATTTTGCAAGTTCTATTTGTGCTTCTGATTTTTTCTTGCAGTGTATAGTTTTTTGATGCCTTATTGGTCTGCCATCTAGGTCGTATCCTTTGAATACTACTAGCCTGTAACTGTTTTTTCCTCGTTTTTCAATACTACCTGTCACTTTTTTGCCTCCTTTCTGTTGTTTTTAGTAATTGTTTGTATTACTATGTTTTTATTGTAACATTTTTTGATAGGAAAACAAAACCCGACAGGGGGTTATGAAGAAAAAAATTTGTGATGTAGGGGCCGGTAAGTTAAAAAATAATGTCTAATTTTGTCAAAGAAAAAATTGAAAAATATTAATAATTTATTGAAAAAAAAACAAAAATAGTATATAAATAATATAATATATTATAAGGAGAAAGTTATGAAAGAAAAAAGAATGATGAAAAACAATACATTATTTAA
>SAMEA104315430__coassemble_1326_pt1 | contig 8381 bp, 8 predicted proteins | sample SAMEA104315430__metabat2_low_PE_049 | metagenome-assembled genome bin SAMEA104315430 (sample SAMEA104315430) | gut metagenome | biome: Monkey gut; feature: monkey-associated habitat; material: faeces | place: China | collected 2013 | reverse complement strand
TAGGATTTCTCCAATCTAACACTAATTGAGATGTATTGTCACTCAAATCAGTCTTACCAAGTCTAAATGTTTTTTCGTTTTTGCCATTTAAAGCAAATGTGAAACTTCCAAAATATGGATTATTTTCTAAGTTTTTTAATTTTTCAATCCTATTTGCGTACATTTTTGTTAAATTGTTGACTAAATCTTCATCACCCCATTTAACCTGTGCGTATCTTCCTTTATACTCGTGAGGAATTCTTTCTAAAGTTTCCAGTTGTTCTTTTCTTTCAGCTATTATTCTATCTTTTACAATTTCTAAAAAGTTTTTTTCTAATTCTAATTTATCCATAACAACCCCCTCCTTACTTTACCTTTCTATGTACGAATTGTTATAAGCTTTAATAATCATATCTCTTCCCATTACATCAATATTATCTAATTCATCAACTTTTACTTTTCTTATTTCGTAGTAATTACTTTCACTGCACCTATCAAGTTCTTCCCCGCCTAACTTTGGATTTCCGTTGATTATTTCGCAACTGAAGAAGTTGGCAATTGAATCTTCGCCTTCATCTTTTCCCAAATATCCTTTTATTTTTACATCAACCGAAAATTCTTCTTTCAACTCACGAATGACGTTATCTTCAAGTGTTTCTTTTTCGTTAATGCCTCCACCAGGTATTACATAATATTCTTTTTGTTCACCATTCTCCTTTATTCTTCTTCTAAACATCAAATATACATAATTTCCCTCAATTATTATTCCTCTTGAACTAATTCTTTTTTCTTTCATCTTAATACCTCTCTATTTCTTTATCTATATAATTTAATACTCTATTTACAAAATCGATAATTTGAATTTTGTACTTTGTAATATTTCTTAACGCACTAATTATATCAAAAAAATATGTGTTTGTCGATTTATTTTCTTTTTTGTTATAGTCGTTTAAAAATTCTTTTACTACCATTGTGTATCCATATAAAAATTTACCTTTTACATTAAAGTAACACTTAAGCAATAATATAACTTTTTTTATATATTTACGTCCAACTATTTCGCCATCATTTAATACTTTTGTGTGCATTCTTCTTACTTCGTGAAGAACTCCTGGCATATTATTTTTGTCATTGTTTTTTATAACATTATAGTCTATTAATTCTGTTTCAATTTCACCATACAAATTTGGATTCATATTTAAAGTCTGTTTTTCATATAACATCACTTTAGTTCTACTATCAATAAACCCCTTTTTAATCTCTGTTTCTGTATAGAAAGTTAATCCAATGTGTATATCACAATTTTTAAGTTCATCATTCAATTTTGTAATTTCATTAAAATTATATTTTTTCAGTATTACATATATATCTATATCAGACCAACCTGCTATCGGAATATTTTTCCCACAAGATCCTCCTAGAGTTATAGCTAATACATTATTTTTTAGATCCCTTTTGATACAATCTACCACATAATCAATTGATTTTTTATACTCTTTAGGTACATCACATAAAATATTCCATATATTATTTTTGCTCATCAGCATCACTCCTCATATAATAGTTTTTAAATAATGACTCAATGAATTATTATTTCTTTTTTTAAAATATTATCTTTCTCGATAACTCCACTAGCTTTTAAAAGTTTTAATTCTTTTCCTAAAGATTCTACATTAGGGTTTGGAAAATGCAATTTATTAAAGAATATCATACTATATTCGCTTTCTTTGATATTTGCAGTTGATGGCACTATTATATGTTTTGTTCTTATTAAATTTAAATCGATTTGGTTTAAAGGCTTTTTTATGTCAACGTCCGACCAATTTAGGATTTTTAAATAATATTTATCAGTATCATATACATATTTTTTTCTCAATTCTTTTTTAAATGCATTTAATTTAAATAATACTAAGTCGAGATTATTCATATCTAATTCATACAAATTTACTGCGGCCATTTTGTTTTTATAAAATAAATGATATCCTAAGATCGTTATTAATAATTGTTTTCTTTTTATCATCTCTTGTTCTTTACCAAGATTTTGATCTTTCAAATCATCCTCATATAAAGTTTTACATAAAGATGTCCAATTAGATATTTTATATAGTTGTTGATTCTCTATTTTTAATTCTTTTTCTAGATAATTAAAATAGTACCTTAGTGCTTCCTTATCTATTATCATATCTGGTTTAAATATATTAAATGCTTTCATTTATTCCTCCTATAAAATCTTTTAAGCTGTTTAAATCCTGAATCTCGTTATAAACTTTTATTAATAAAATTAATAATACTATTCTATCTTTTTGATTCATTGCAAATATATCAATTGGGGTCAATATTCGCATACATATGTAATATTTTAAATATTTAAAATCTTTCTTAAACGTTTGATATTTTTTATTATTTAAAAATACATCAACGAAATCACATATTAGTCTTTTATTCTTAATTCCAATATAATTATTAAATTTTTTAACATATATATCATTGTTAGATATTGTATAATTCGCCTTGATTGTGCATTTTATTTTTTTTATAATTTGTTTATTTGTTGAATATGCTGCAGGGTTATATCTAGGATAAAAATATCTTCCGTGCGAATATAGCGAAATAAAAAATATTGAAATTTCACTTATAATAGCATTATATCCGGCGTTTTCAAAGTCTGTAAAATAACCGGTTGTTGTCATATTCATGTCCGTGGGATCACCTTGAGTAATGAAGGCATAAAGACTTTTTGATTCTTTTATTTTATCTATTATCTCTCGTAGAATACTCTTTAAATTAAATTTTTTATCGCCTAAAATTACATTTTCAAAGTTTATTTTATATAAGTATTCTTCTACTATATTTGCTCTTTCATAGAAAAACTTTTTTGATTCACATTCTTGTTCACTTTTATTACACAAAGTTTTATTTAAACTCACTTTATATTGATCAAATATAATTTTAGAGTCGAATTCAGGAAACTTACAATATAAATAATCATAAATTTTTTTATTTTCAAAGTCTTCAATGTAGTTGTACAAAGCATAGTCTTTATATTTTATAACCACTTCAGATGTTTTATAATATTTTTTTAATAGATTATATCGATTTATTTCTTCATTTACGTCATCCATTGATTTCAGAAGAATTTTTTTGCCACAACACAATCCTATTTTTATTTTGGACTTGGAAGTATCTAATTCTTTTGATATTCGAAAATTGTTTACTACAACATAGTCAAAGTATTTATTTAATTCATAGTATTTATTTAAATCATTGCATATTGCTACCTTTATACTTTTCTTTTTCAACATCTTAGAATCTGTAATGCTGTCTCCTATAATCATTATTCTCTTGGATTTAGTATAAATATACTTTGATTTATTCATAGGTGTGACTATTTTTGTTTCACCTTCATTTGCAATGATTTGTACATTATTTATTTGGTTTTGTTTTAGTATTTCTGTTATCAATGGTTTATATCCAGCTGAACAAATTATAATCTTTATATTTTTCTTTTTGCAATATTTAAATAAAGCTTTGAAACTAGAATCTATTCGAAAATATTTTAAAACTTCATTAATGTGATTTATCGCTTTAAATTTTTTTAACAAATAAATTTTTTTTGACCATAGACATAACATTTCTATCTTGTTTTTACACTTGTTTACCTTAATGTCTATCAAATGTTTTTCTTGCACATAATGAGTGTCCAGCACTTTAGAAAACACTCCAATGGTAGTTTCACTATCATACGTTGTAATGGTATGATCAAAATCCATTACTATTGTATCTATAACGTTTTCTCTTATCAATTTATATATTTCTTCAAATCTCATATCAACCTCAGTTACACTTTATATTAGAGTTCTACCACCGTCAATTACAAATATGGTCCCAGTAGTAAATTTTGAAAATTCTTTTATTATAATATAGCAAAATCTTGCTATCTGTTTTGGGTCAAATATAATTTTAAGTGGTACTTTTTTTAAAGTTTCACTTTTTAATTGAGAATTTTCTTTCAAAATATAATTCATTTCAGTGTCGACTACACCAAAGGATAGGCCATTTACAGTTATTTTTTTATCTGAAAGCTCTAAAGCTAGTTCCTTTGTCAACATTTCTGCTGCACTTTTAGAACAATCATATGCAATTTTATTTTTTCTTGGTTTACTAGAATGAACAGAAAGAATATTTAAAATAGTTCCACCTTTTGGCATATTTGATATTGAATTATGTACACAATTACATATACCTAAATAATTTGTTTTAACTAATTCAAGGTAATCACTTTCATTATAATTCTCAAATTCCGTTTCGATTTGCTTGGCAGCATTATTAATTAAAATATCTATTTTGCCTTCTTTAGATACTATTAATTCAAAAGATTTTTTTACATCTAAATAAGACGAAATGTCACAATGAATAAAATTAATATTTAAATCCTCAAAAATTTTCGATTTACTATTGTCAATATCTAAAGCATATACCTTCATATTTCTTTTAGCAAACTCCTTTGCTGTTTCAAAGCCAATTCCCTTGGCACCACCAGTTATAACTACAATTTTTTTATTCATTTTTCTAACCCTCACATAAATATTAGAATTCGTTAATCACAGCTTGTAACTTTATTAATCATTTTGATGTCTGTTATCCTACTACACTTCATATAAAATGTCAACATTTTTTGCTTTTAACTTTTTGCTTTTACGTATTTAGTGGCTATATTCTAATTGGTAGTAATATTTTGAAGCACAATTTCTTCTAAACTTATTTTATTTTTTCTTTGTAATTCAAACTCTTTAAAAATTGAAACAAATTTATTTATTTGTCTTCATTCCTGATTTGTTATTTTCAATAGTTATGTACCTCTCTTCTAATGTTTTTCCTAACACACAAGTATAAGGTACACCTGTTACTTTACTATCTTTTAATTTTGCACCAATACTTAAATAATCACGATCATCAAAAAGTACATTTACACCCTCACGAACTAATAATTCGTAAAGTTTTTCTGCACAATTTAATTTTTCTTTGTCATCTGTTTTGGCTATTAGGTATAATGAATATGGCACAATGTTAATTGGCAATGCTATACTAGAAAATTCATTTTTTCGTTTTTTACGAGACTATTTTCATATACCATTGCTAAAGTTCTTGATACACCAATACCATAGCAACCCATACTATAATATTTTGGTTTTCCATCTGATGCAATATAGGTTGCATTCATACTTTTTGAATATTTTTCTCCAATTTGAAAATATGTGGTTGGAAGATTCTTATATGAATTTAGTCTTGGTTTAGCAAACTCTACAACCGCTTCTTCCGCTGTTGGTGCTAAACAAAATTTTCCTTTATCAGTTATGCATCTAAACATAACATCTTCACTAACATATCTTTCCAATCTTCCAGAGCTAATCCAAATGCTTTCAGGTTGTAAAAGTGGTAAATTTATTAGAGAACGGTCATATTTAGTTAATGTCTTAACAATGATATCATTAATGTTCTTTTTTACTAGAAATGGTATATGCCCATATGCATAAATTCCACTTCCAAATTGCTCTATTTGTCCAGATTGTAATAACATATCTTGTACTGGAAATTGTTCATCTAATTTTTTGATTTTGGTTCCTATTAAACCTATATTTGATACTTTCATTTTTTTCTTCTTTTTTTCAGTAATGTTATATCATTTTTTTAGCAGCTTTCTATTTATGTACTCATCTCTTGTTATTTCATAGCATACACATTTTACCTCTTCATTTAAGAAAGTGTATTTGGTATTTATAAATTTTCCTGTTTTGTTAAAGTTCATTTTTTCAAATAGTTTCCAAGATGCCGGGTTAATTACAGCAGCGGATGACTCAATTTTATCTATTTCTACCTCTTCAAACATATAGTCAACTACTGCTTTTGATACTTCGCTACCTAAACCCTTTCCTTGATATTTTCTATCTATAAACCATCCTAAGTCTCTTATGTTGTCTGGTTTATCTATTATGTTTTGGCAGCAAATTTGGCCGATTACTTCTCCAGTTTCCTTTAAAACTATTGTCCACTGGAAGACATTCATATTTAACGCATTTTCTAATTTTTTATATTGCCATTTTTTCTCTTGTTCCCAATCTTCATTATATTTTCCTACTAAATAGTATTTAGAAAGTTCTTTATCTCCTAACATTTTCCATAGTGTGATTAAGTCTGATTCGATTGTTGGTCTTAACTTTGTTCTTTCTGTTTCTATTATTTTTGACCCTAAATATTTCATTATTTACTCCTTTAATTTTTTGAAAGTTTTTTCTACTAAATCTTTTATATTTATTTTTGAATTTTTATTTTCACTAGTTAAATATACTAAGTATTCTATGTTACCATTTCCTCCTGTTATTGGGGACGAAGTAATTTGATTTAAGTAGTAGTTGATTTTTTTAAATTCATTTATTACGTTTTTTATTACTTCTTCGTGCACTTCTTTGTTTAATATTATTCCCTTATATTTATCCGCTACTTCTTTACCACATTCAAATTGTGGTTTTATTAGGCATATGATTTCTTTTGCATTTATTTCTTTTAGTTTAGGCATTATTTTAGTTACACTTATAAATGATATATCTATTGTTATTAAGTCTATTTTGTTTAGTAAATCATTTTCGAATTTTCTTATGTCTTTGTTTTCAAATACTTTTACTTTTGGATTTATCCTTATTTTTTCATCTAGCTGATTACTTCCTACATCAATGCAAATAGACTGTTTGATGCCATTTTGAAGTGCACAGTCAGTGAAACCACCGGTTGATGAGCCTATGTCTAGCATTATTTTGTTATTTAGATTTATGTTAAATTCGTTTATTGCTTTTTCGAGTTTTAATCCTCCCCGCGAAACATATTTTAGCCCTTTTCTTTTAAGCGCAATCGTATCTTGCTGTTTTACATCAAAGGAACTTTTTGTTATTGCTTTATTATTTACTAGTACATTTGAACTTTTGATTTCCATTTGTGCTTTGCTTCTTGTTTCACATATTTTTCTATTTACTAATTCTATATCTAATCTTGTCATATTTTCTCTTTCTTTTATAAAAAGATGGAATTATTCCACCTTATATATTTTGCTTTCTTTTTGCTATTGTATCTATCACAGTTTTAACAAAAATTTCTCTTGGTAAAGTATATGTTTCAGTACTTCCAAATTTTCTGTAGCTTATTGTTTGACTTTCTACTTCTTTGTCTCCTAGTATTAGTGTTATAGGATTTTTATGTGTTTGACTTTCACGCATTTTGTATGATAGTTTTTCGTTTCTGTCATCTAGATTAACTCTTATGTTTAGATCTTCTAATTCTTTATATATTTCTTTTGCATATTCTAAGTGATAGTCATTGTTTACTGGAATTATGTTAACTTCAGTTGGGCATAGCCATAGTGGAAAGGCACCTTTTGTTTCTTCCATTAAAAATGCTGTGAATCTGTCGAAAGTTCCGAAGATTGCACGATGTATTACAACTGGAGTTTTCTTTGAACCATCTTTGTCTATGTATGATAAGTCAAATCTTCTTGGAAGTAAGAAGTCTAATTGACAAGTTGATAGTGTTACTTCTGGTCCTACTGCTGGTTTTACTTCTACATCTAGTTTTGGCCCATAGAATGCTGCTTCTCCTATTGCTTCTTCATAAGGACAACCATATTCGTTTAGCACTTCTCTTAGTTTGTCTTCTGCTGTGTTCCACATTTCGTCATCATCAAAATATTTTTCTTTGTCTTCTGGGTCTCTTAGAGATAGTCTAAAACTATAATTATTGAAGCCAAAGTCCTTATATACATCTAAAATTAGTGATACTACTTTTTTAAATTCTTCTTTTATTTGTTCAGGTGTTACGAATAAGTGAGCATCATTTTGACACATACATCTTACTCTTTCTAGACCTTTTACTGCACCAGATGCTTCATATCTAAAGTCTGTTGCAAATTCACCTATTCTTATTGGTAAGTCTCTATATGAGTGAAGTTCATTTCCATATATTAGCATATGGTGTGGGCAGTTCATTGGACGAAGTACAAATTCTTCTTCATCAACTTTCATCATTGGGAACATATTTTCTTTGTAGTGATCCCAGTGTCCACTTGTTTTGTATAGGTCAGTTGTTCCTACACAAGGTGTGTATACGTGTAAGTATCCCATTTTTCTTTCTTTTTCATATATGTAGTTTTCAAGTTGTTTTCTTATGATTGCTCCATTTGGAAGCCATAGTGGCATTCCTTTTCCTACTAGGTCACTTGTCATAAATATTCCTAGGTCTTTTCCTATTTTTCTGTGGTCTCTTTCTTTTGCTTCTGATAGTTCTGTAAGGTATGCATTTAAGTCTTCTTCATTATCAAAGCATACTCCATAGATTCTTTGTAGCATTTTGTTTTTAGC
>SAMEA104315430__coassemble_1315_pt1 | contig 8459 bp, 8 predicted proteins | sample SAMEA104315430__metabat2_low_PE_049 | metagenome-assembled genome bin SAMEA104315430 (sample SAMEA104315430) | gut metagenome | biome: Monkey gut; feature: monkey-associated habitat; material: faeces | place: China | collected 2013 | reverse complement strand
ATAATTCTTTTGGTACAGATTATATAATAAAATATCAAAGTAGAGAAAATATAGAATCTTTAAATCCAGACATTAAAGTTGGAAAAAGTGCTGGAGGATTTTATGATGCTAAAAGTAAATCAATCTATATCTTTTCAAATGTTATAAATGAGATAAATCAAAGAAATTACAATAATTCTAGTAATGAAAATAACAATGGACTTGCTTTTTTAATACAGGCCTGTTTTCATGAATTAGAACATAGACTTCAATTTGATAATCGACAAAAATTGCGAAAACAACCTGCATTTTCAAGTGTAATGTATGATATAGAAAGGCTTATTATGATATGTGACAAAGATTTTTATAAACAGAAACATGATAGTTTTTATTTGGAAATTGATGCTGATACTAAAGGTGTTGACAATGCTATAAACTTTGTTGATTTCTATAGAATTGATGGTGTAAATAAAGAATATTACGAAGCAATAAGAACATATAACCAATATAGATCTTTAAATTATGATATACCACAGTTTGTTAGTAGGTTAAACAAAATTGTAAAGATGTATCCCAATATATTAAATGATGAAAGATATATTAATAACCAACAAATTTTAAGTTTCTATGATGAAAAAGGAAATTTTAAAAGTATTGGTGAAATTATGGAAAATCAAAACATCTTAACTCCATATATAATTTCTTCAGAAATGTTTTTAAAAGGGCTTGATACAAAATCTATTACCAAAGAGCAACGCCAATTTTTAATAAAGAATTTAAGCCTTGTAGTTACAGAACATAAATCAAAGAAACATCTTTTAAAGCAGATGCAACCATCAACAAGGATAGCGATTGAAAAAATTGATAAATATACTCATGTCTCAAAAACTCAAAGTCGTAGAAGTGCAGAATTTATGTTTGATGAAGATTATTACCAATTTTTAGAAAGTAATCTAAAATCGTTGTCTGATGTTGTTATAGAAAACGATGGACAAGAATTATAGTTTTTCAAAATTGTTTCAAAAATGATATACTTTTTACAGAAGTATAGTAATTTTACGTAATAAGTTTTATAACTTAAGAAGGAGATTTTACAAATGAAGAATAATGAAATTGCATACGCAGAAGTAGATACTATTTTAAGTTTAATGAATGAAAAATATGTTAATAGAATACCAAATAAATTAAGAGAAATATTTAAAAATGGAAAAAGTACTGATTATAGGCCTAATATTGAATCTAAAAAGTCATTGGCTGAACAAAATTTACAAAGGGAAACGTTAGTAATATTGGCGACACTATGTCTAAATTACTGGTGTGATAGTGAAGAAGAAAAACAGCAATTCATAAAAGATTATTCAGAAAATGATAAGAAAAACGAGGATGAAATTAGAGCAAAATATAACCCAGATAATATATTTAAAAGGAAAGATAATATACAAGAAAGTACGCAATTATTAATAAAATATAAGGAAAATGCGTTAAAAAAATTATGGGATAAGATTAAATTTCTTTTTACTAGGGGGAAAAAATAATGAGTTTATATGAGAGTATCAATAATTCACTTTTGGATACAGAAGTTGTAAGAAAAATAATATGTTTTTATACAGAAATAGATGCTACAGATGAAAAAAAACAAAAATCTGAATTATACTCAAAGATTGTTACCCAAGAAGATACTTCTTTTGATAGTGAAAAATACAAAGAAGATTTTAATGATTTATTACAAAAACTAAAAAATGAACAATAATTAAACTTTGCATATAGTAAGCTATATAATAACCTCAAATTACGATGTGAAAATAAGTATGATACATTTTCATTCAATATAGATGTACTAAAAAAAATATTTGAAGAATGTGACACTTATGATAAATTTCAAAGTAAAGTTTCTAGTGTAAAAGATAGTGAGTTGAAGAATGATTTAAGGCAAATGAAATTTTTACTTAGTGGCAGAAAAGAGGCAGGTACTATTGAAGAGGCATTAAGTTATAAATCTGCTAAACAAACAATTTCAGAAGAAGAAATTAAAGAGCTTGCTCCATATATTGTACTAGATGATATGATAAGGAGTAAGTTCCAAAACAGAAAAGATTATGTAATGGGTTTCCATATTAACTCTGATAAAACATACGAAGTAGATGAGACAAACGAACCAGATGAAATAAAATTTTATGTAAACGCGGGGGATAATACTTGTAAAGTTGCAACTTTGTTTGCTGAAAAATGTGAACAAAGAAATTTGAAATATTATTTTAAGGTGGCAGATCCAAACAGATGGGAAGAAGACAGGTCTGATAAAATGTGCATATATTCAGCATTGAAGAATGCTTCAACTTTTTATTCAATTTTGCAAGAAATAAAGCAAGAAAATCCAGATATAATATTTAAAGATGCTCCAATACTTACTGGAAAAATTGTTGATGGAATTGGTATTGCATCAGATTTTAAACAAGAAGGCAAAATTAATGGTACATACAATAATGTAGTAAGTTATATATGTATTGATGCACTAAATAAGGTTTTTAAAGGAATTGATAAAAAAGAAATAAAGAATCTAATTGAACAACAGCCAGAGTTTGTAGAAAGTGTAAAAAAAGAGCTACAAAGTCGTATGGTTAACTTAGGTCGTGCAAAAGATAAATTGTCTATAAAAAAATCCGATAGAAGCATATTAAAAAAATCTAAAATGGCAGGTGAAAAAGATAACAGTAATGAATCTACACCGTCGTTAATTAGCATGCAAAATGTAAAAAATAGTATAAAGAAATCCAAAATCAGTATTTCTGAAATTAATATCACTATAAGGAAGATTAGGGATAAAATAAAGAATAAACTTTTCGGACGTGATGAAGGGATGGATAAGTAAATACTTATTCAATATGCAAAATAATGTGATACATAAACTTTATAAGAGGGTAGGTAAAATACTATGGAAGAAATATATAATCAGTTACTTAATGAATTAATAAAACAGTCAGAAGAAAAATCTTTTGATGGAAGAGGTTCTGGTAAAAAGTGTTTCTATTTTGAGGGATATGCTCTTATTAATGGTGTAATTCCACAAATAGAAATGGTAAAAAAAATTAAAGACAAATTAAGTGAGGTAGGAGTTAACGTTTCAAAAATATTGGCTTATAATAATTCATATTTTCTTGAGGAAAAAGCTAGAGGAACACATTTATATGAAATGTATGGAAATGAAAAGTTAAATAATCTTATAAATATAATACAGGCAAATTCTTTAGCAAATGAGAATCAAGAATTTTATAATAAGTTTATAGATGATTGGGGAAAGATAAGGGAATCTGGATTAGAAATAGATCCATCAAAACCAACTAATTTTTTCTACGAAAAGGGCAGAGGCATAAATTTTATAGATTTAGATATAGCAGATAGAACAGTTCCAGAGTCATTTGAGCAGATGTGTCTACGTTCAGCGAGTATTTTATTAACTGGTAGTTATGATTTATCTACAAAAAAGTTTGATGAAGAACAATTGGAAGAAATCCGAAGTCAAATACTAACTAAACTTGTAAGGGCATTGGAAACAAAAGAGGTTAAGCATGGAGAAACTAGAGCTATTATCTCCAAAAGGTTTCCAAATATCGATATAAGTGGTAGTGATAGAGCAAGCGGAATAACAAGTGATTCTCCGGTACAATCAATAGATGTTACAGGAGAAGTAATGGAAGATATACAGTCAGATTCACTAGGGAAAATCGACATTGAGAGCTTAAAAAAATTAATTTCACAAGGAAGAGTTGGTTTATCTGAAATTAAAGAAGTCATAAAAGATATAAAAAATGATATAGAGGTCAAAGGAAAAAATGATGATATGAGCCGAGATGATGAATGGTTATAGAGATATTACAATAAATTGCAAAGAAAAACAATATATATGATTAATAAGTTACAATGAATGTAGATATTAATTTTCAAAAATCATGCGCCCGATTGCTTAATGTCCGGAGTTGAAAAAATATAAAATTGAGATAAATAGCCTATTATAGTGATTATGAATTTACTTTCACACTACAGTTTTAGCATTTTGTGGTGTGAAAGTAAATTTTTGTTATTTAAAAGAATAAATATGCTTTAATATAAAAGTACAAGATAAATTATAGAATAAAAAATATTCTGAAAAATTCAGTTATCTACATAAAAATGTATTAGGACTATTAAAATATGTCGACAACTTATGTTTTCGGGTAAATTTGAAAATTAGGTAGCTAAAAAGTATAAAATATGTTATACTAATTATGAAATATTTAATAAACGAGAAGGAGCGTGAATTATAATGACATTTGAATTTGCAAAATATCCTGATGGGACATTAGGAGTATTTTCTAATATAGGAAAAAAAGAAAATGGTGAAGAATATCTTAGGGTTACTTTTGAGAGACCTATGGAGTATGGGTTTGATACTTATGTAATTGAGCTTCCAAGTTATGAAGTTGTTTTAGAAGATGGAAACTATTCTGACGAAGAAAAGAAAAAGTTTATGGATATAGCTAAAAATGGAGCCTCATTTTTCTTTAAATATGCACGATTAGGAGGTTTAGAAATTGCCTAGTATTTTTGAATTAAAACGGATATAAAATTTATTTTTGGACAAATGAAAATGATGAACCAATACATGTTCATATTTCAAAAGGTAATCCAACAGTAAATGCAACTAAAGTATGGTTAACTCAATCAGGTGGTTGCATACTTTGTCATAATAAAAGCAAGATACCTGAAAGAGAATTGAATATTATTTGCGAAGATATTTCTTTACATTATTTTCAAATTGTTGAAATGTGGAAAGCTATTCATTCAGGGAATGTTAAATTTTATTGCTAGTATTCCAGAATTGTATGGATTGAAAAAAATTTTTAAATGAGATAGCAACTCTACAGAGTGGAGAGTACTGCATTTTTGCAGTGCTTTTAAGCTAAAAGCAGAGAACAAGAAAGCTTGTCTTTCTATGTGTTTAAGTTAATGCGCTCTGCATCACTATCCTGCCGTTAGAGATATAATAGAAAGGAGAGGCTTTTGTGGTAGATTTAGAATTATATAGAATATTTAAAATCGTTGCTGATGAAGAAAACCTAACAAGAGCAAGTGAAATATTAAATATTTCACAGCCAGCAGTAACAAAACATATACACAATTTAGAAGATGAATTAGAAATAAAATTATTTGATAGAACAAAATATGGAATGAAATTAACTTTAGATGGAAAACAAATATACAATCAAATAAAAGATGCTATAAACGCATTAATGAATGTAGAAAATAATTTAAAACAAAATAAAATATTAAATTTCAAGCCGTTTAAAAGACGGCTTGAATTTTTTTTAAATTTGGGAATTCATACAAATATGCCAAAGGAATTATATAGGAATATAATAGCAAAAATAAAGCAAAATAATTTTAATATAGAAGTAAATATTGAAAAAGCACCTACAGAAGATATGTTTTCAATGTTAGAAAAACAGAAAATTGATGCATATTTATCTAAAAAACAACCAGAAGATATACATAGTGAATCAATAAAATATATAAAATTAGGAGCTTTTCATGATGATTTCTTTGTAAATGCTAATTCAAAATATTTAGATAAAAATATTTTGAAAGATGATGAAAAGGTTACTATATACACCTTAAGAAATATATCGACCACAAGTAGAAATTTGGAAAATATATTAAAAGAAAAGAATTTAAAAAATATAGAAATAAAGAATGCAACATTTAATACAATTATTGAAGAAATGCAAGATAATGATATAGTTGCGTACATAACGGAAGAATATATAAAAGAAGAACTTGAAAGTCGTAAATTAAGAAGGTTAGAATTAGGAATTGAATCAGCAGACATAGAGTATGGAATTTATTATAATTCTAATAATAAGATAAAGAATATTAAGAGTTTATTTAAAGATATTTAATAATGAGAATGAGTGTGAAATATAACTTTAAGTTATATTTCGCACTCATATTTGTATTTTACATAACAAAGAAACGTTGCTACAATTAAAATAATAGCAAGGTAGATACCTTATGTAAAAATAGGAGGAATTATTATGATTGATTATACACTAAATGACCCTACCCAGCAAATGCTTATTCCTCATCTTAAGACTACAGAGGAATTGCTATCACGGGTCGCAACCAAACTCTCTGGTGTAAAGAAGTATGCAGAAATAACGGCTATGCCTGATCTTGGCATTGCACATAACTGTACCCGCATGATGGGCGGATTTTTCACTGGTGCACGCTATGTGTGGGATTCAACCGTTCCGTTTATTCCGGTTGATACAACGATTAATGTATGTGGCACTGCTGTATTTAAACTGAAAAATGAAATCTCCGTTCAGGAATTTCTTAAGAGGGCTCAAACTGTACTCACAGACAAAACTTACTATACGTGGAACTACACAAATGGAAATCACTTCATTAGTCTATGCCGTTCTGACGGTGAATATGGCACAGAATCCGGATATTATATGGTGGTTCACGCATCAGCCAACGAGTTTAAGAATGGCCCAAATGGATTGTATCCTAACTCAGACGTTTGGTATTCTAACGCTATACAGACAGAGTATTTAGAGGGAACGTCAAGATATCTGCGGTATATTGTTGGAACAACGGCAGAACGTTTTTATGAAATTGCGAAGATGCTTATCTTGTTCAACGAAGAGCGCAATCGTTATTTTATCAGAAATGTTCTTAAGGAATATCTGGATAAGGAAGTTCTTAGTGTTCAGCATTATGGAATGCCAAATGACCATACTGTTTGTATTGGGACGCATTGGGAGCCAACAACATATACGCTGTTAACTGCACCCGGACGTCCAATTTTCCTTGTAGAGCCTGGCAAAAAATATGATGGTTCGCCACATGGTTTTGGTCTGGCAGTTAGGCACACGAATATCGAATTTTCAAGTGACTCAATCACAATTGGTAACAAGACTTTTCATCTTGGAGAAAGCATTAATATAGGCAGTGACGTACTTAATCGTTGTTCTTCTCCAAAAGACAATCTTGATGATTATGTTGGTGAGATTCTTAGCATTTGTCCTGGCAAAATTATTGGCAAGTTATATCAGATTGTTTCTATTTCAAAGGATGGAACTAAAATCTGGTAAGACGGAATTTCGAAAAGATTGAGGAGTGTTCATTGAATGCTCCTCAGCGTTATTTATGAGGGAGGTTTTTTTATGAAAATTGTACTTATGAGGCATGCCGAAACAACGTTTAATAATTCTGGGAGGTTTTGTGGCAGAACTGATTGTGACATAACAGAAAACGGAAGAATTACTACATCTAAATTAGCAAGTATTGAGCCATTCTTATCTGGTTTTACTACTATGTATGTTTCACCTCTTAAGCGGACCGTACAAACCTTGATTGCAATTTATCCTAGTTGCAACTATATTGTAGATGAACGTCTGACCGAGATTTCCATTGGCTTATGGGAAGGACTTGAGAAAGCATCTGTCAATCAAAGTGATAGGAAAGCTTTTCTTAAAGGATTATATACTCCGCCTAATGCAGAAGAAAACCACGAAGACGTAGTTAACCGCATTATGAGTCTTTTTAAGGAACTTGACAATTCTTATGATGATTCGGACATTATTCTTTTAGTAACACATAATGGTGTAATACGGACTGTTAAGCAGTTACTTAAAATGGATGAGCTTAAGACAAAAAACTCAGATTTTATTATAATTGATTCTAAAGATGTAGTTGATTTGTAAAAATAAAAGAGCAGATGTTGCTCTTTTGTTTTTATATGTTTAGTAAATATAAATATGTTTAAAACTATTTTTCATTGATTCTAAAAGTATTGCTCTTACGGCGAAAAAATAATATACTTGTTTTAAAGATTATAGGAATAAAATGTTATAATATAATTTAGGCTATGTTTGGTAAGGAGGAAAAGTAAAAATGAATAATGTAACTAATATCTTTTATTTACCAGGTACTTCCGGTAATATTTGGGCAACTTATGAGAACTATTTAAAAGATGAATGTGAAAAAATGAATATGGATATTACCTTTGTTGATTTCCCATTACAAGAAAAGTGTAAATATAGTGAGTGGGAAAAGGTAATGAAAGAATATCTTAAACCTAATACAATAAATGAGCATACGTTAATTGTATCTAGATGTGTTGGAAGTAGATTTATAATTAAATATGTATCAGATAATAATATAAAAGTAAATGGAATTATAAGTATTGCAACTTCATTTAACAACGAACTACTTGTTGAAAGAGAATATGTACAAAGGGTATTACCATTATTTCCAATTACGGAAGATGTTATAGCTAAAGCTATTGCTAATATTGAAAATAGAATCTTTATATATGGAGATCAAGATCATTTATTTGCAGAAGAATGGTTGGAAAAAACAGCTGAAATAATGAAGGCTGAAAAAATCTTTATACCAGGACTAAATCACTGTGGAAATAAGTCTGGGAAAAAAGAATT
>SAMEA104315430__coassemble_1121_pt1 | contig 9551 bp, 9 predicted proteins | sample SAMEA104315430__metabat2_low_PE_049 | metagenome-assembled genome bin SAMEA104315430 (sample SAMEA104315430) | gut metagenome | biome: Monkey gut; feature: monkey-associated habitat; material: faeces | place: China | collected 2013 | reverse complement strand
TTAGCAAAATAATAATATTAAAATTATTTGACAAAAGAATGGAAAAAATATAATATTAAAATAATTAATATTATAAGAAAGGGGGACTCAAGTTTTTCTTGAAAATTTATGAATTTTATAATAGGTTTTTTAGGAGCGTGTTTAGGTTTAGTTGTGGCAGTAGGGATAATAATAGGTATAATATATTATAAGACAAGACAAATAGTTGGACCAGCAAATATGAAAACATTAGTGCAAGCAGCCAAAAATGCTAAGAATATAGAACAGCAAGAATATACTAGAGTGAAAAATGTTAGTGGTATAACAAAACTTTTAGAACCAACTATAATTAGAGATTTTAATGATTTCAACAAGGATTTTTTATTTTCTAAAGTTGAAAATAATATGATAAAAATTTTTAATAGTATAGAAGATAAGGATATAAGTAAAATAAAAAATGATAATGATTTAATATATATATATCCATCTTTAAGAGAAAAGATTACTGATTTAAAAAATAGTAATATTGATATTAAATATGATGAGGTTAAATTTCATGCTCATGCTATTAAAGATTATTTGAAATCTGCAGGTAAAGCTACTATTAAAATTTCTAGTACAGTAGAATACTATTATACAGATACAAGTAAAAGTAATAAGAAGAAAGAATATAATGGAAGTTTGAAAAAACAAACAAGATATACTACTGAATTTGTGTATGTATATGATGAAAGTAAATTTAAGCATAATGAAAATGTATTAACAGTAAGTTGCCCTAATTGTGGTGCACCATTAGGAAAGTTAGGAGCAGGAAATTGTTCTTATTGTGGGACTTATGTAGAACCAGTTAATTTGAAAAATTGGTATATGGTTTCTTATAAGGAAGATTATTAATGTAAATATATTAAAATATTTGCAGATTTTACACGCTTGAGTAATGTTATTAAGCTATATACAAATTCCTTTTGGTATATTTTATTTAGCATATTTTATAGTTTTAAATATAAGAATATGAATTGTAATAAAAAGTGATGACTTTTGAAAAAAATGTTAATAAAACATTGTTAATCAAAATAAAATATTGTATAATATAAAAGATTACAAAAAAATAGGAGGTAAAATTATGGGATTAATTAAAGCAGCAGCAGGTGCTATAGGAAGCACACTACATGATCAATGGAAAGAAGCCATTAGATGTGAAGATTTAGGAAATGATATTCTAATGATGAGAAAAACTACTCCAACAGGGGTTATAACCAATAAAAGTACTATTATAGTAGGACCAGGACAATGCGCTGTTATTTATGATAACGGTAAAATAATAGATGCTACAGCTGAAGAAGGATTATATACATTTGATACTTCATCAAGCCCATCTTTTTTTGCAGGACAATTTGGTGATGTATTTAAAGAAATGTGGCAACGTTTTACATATAATGGTGCTACAGCAAAAGAACAATCTGTATTTTTCTTTAATACAAAAGAGATTACAAAAAATAAATTTGGTACACCTGCACCAATTCCTTATCAAGATTGGTCACATGCTATACCAAATCAAATGACAGGAACAATAACACCATTAAGAGTTGAAGTAAAATGTTTTGGTACATATACATTTAGATTAGTAAATCCAGCATTATTTATGAATGCTATAGGTGGAACAAAAGATGTATATTATAAAAGTGAAATAACAGAACAAATTCGTTCAGAAGTTGTTGCAACATTCCAAAATGTGTTAAATGAATTAGGAAATTCAAAACATAAAGTTCCAGTATTAGAATTACCAAGTAATACTGATGAAATAAAAGAAATAATGGATGAAAAAGTTTTTGATGAACCTATTAGAAAAAGAGGTTTATCAATAGAAGTTTTTGCTGTTGAGTCTGTAACATTAGATCCAGAATCAGAAAAGAAAATAGATGATTATGAATTAAGTTCAAATGCTATGATGCAACAAGGAAAACTTGTTGGTGCATATGCAAATGCTGTTCAAGATGCAGCTAATAATGCAGGTGGAGCACAAAATGGTTTCATGGGTATTGGTATGATGAATATGGCAACAGGTGGAAGGAGCTGCTCAAGGTCCTTGGCAAAATGCTACACCAGTTCAACCAGTAATGAATAATCAACAACCAGAGCAATCACAACAACAAGAACAAACACAACAATCAACAGAAAGTCAAGAACAAAATCAAAAACAAACTGATGAAGTTGTAGAAAGCAAACCAGAAGGTACAGTTGATGGATGGGTTTGTCCAAATTGCAATACAACTGTGACAGGTAAATTCTGTGGAGAATGCGGAACTAAAAAACCAGAAAAACCAGCAGGAAAATTTTGCCCAAATTGCGGAGCAAAATTATCTGATACAGCAAAATTCTGTGGAGAATGTGGAACTAAAATACAATAATAAAAATAACAATAACAATCAATAATAATAGATACAATTATTAAGAAATAAAAAACGAACTAATTATTATAACTAACACCATAAAAAATATTTTATGGTGTTAGTTATAATAAAGTTCGTTTTTTTATAGTATTCTTTATTAATAAATAATATAGTAAAGTTAGTATAATAATGTAATTTTGTTTCCAATTTTATCTATGATTTTGTCTTTTCGCAAATACCCAATTTCGCGCATCATAGCACTTCTATCAACACTTAAGTAATCAGCTAAATCTGTTAATGAAAATGGCAATGTGAATGATTTACTAATGTTTTTTGTTGAAATTATATTAAAATATGTTAATAATTTTTCACGTATTGTTCTTTTACTTAAAATCTCAATTCGCGTATTCAGAGAATTTATTTCTTCTAAAAGAAGATTTGGTAAGTATTGAAGAACTTTTTTATGATAAGAACAAGTAATAGTACACTTATCTTCAATATATTCATAATCAAAAAATAATACTTCACAGTTTTTTCGGGACTCTACAAATAATTCATTATTAGTTGTTACATTATAAAAAATTTCACCAAATATATTATTAGGAAAGTAATGTTCAACTATTGTTTTATTACCATTAAAATCATATCTAATTAAATCTGCTTCACCTGAACATAATAAACATAATTGTTTACGTTTAGCTATATATGTAGTTATTATTTCATTTTTTTCGAATTTCTTAGTTATGACTTTTTTGCAGTTATTAGAAAATTCACTAAAAAATTCTGAAATTTCTTTTTCTTTTATATTCATAAAAAATCCCCCTGAAAGTATGTATATTATACAGTATTTTTCAATGTTTTACAATGCAATAGTAGAAAAAAATAAATTAATCAATAAGAAACATTTTATGGAAAATAAACGTAATAAGTATGTAACAAAAATGTAATAAATTTTTCTAGAATTTTTTTTACTTAGAGGGAACTGTATTCCGATTAACAACAACAAAAAAACTCATAATATGTTGCAAAAGCAACAAAAAAACAAAAATACTTAATGTATAATATGCTCATAAAAATAAAATAAATCAAAATAAAAAATGCTCAAAAGAAAGGGATGTGTGTAGTTATGCAAGTTATAAAAAGAGACGGAAGATTAGTAGAATTTAATGGTGAGAGGATTGTAAAAGCTATAACATTAGCTATGGCTCAAACACAAGGTGGTGTTGATGTTGAATTAGCTAATAAAGTGGCAAATAGTGTAGAAAAACAATTAGAAGACAAAAATCAAGTAACAGTATATGAAATACAAGATTTAATAGAAAAAAAATTAATGACAACATCAAGAAAAGAAGTTGCACAAAGTTATATTACATATAGATATAATAGAGATGTAGCAAGAAAATCAAAAACTAAAGAAATATTCCTAGATATTATAGGTGCAAAAGCTAATGATATAACAAGAGAAAATGCCAATATGAATGCAGATACACCAGCAGGAATGATGATGAAATTTGCATCTGAAACAACAAAACCATTTGTTGATGATTTCCTATTTTCAGATGAATCAAGAAAAGCTGTAAAAGGTGGTTACATACATGTTCATGATAAAGATTATTATCCAACAAAATCATTAACTTGTTTACAACATCCATTAGATAAAATTTTACAAAATGGTTTTAAAGCAGGTCATGGTGCATCAAGACCAGCTAAAAGAATTGAAACAGCAAGTATATTAGGGTGCATCTCAATGGAAACTGTACAAAATGAAATGCATGGCGGACAAGCTATTCCAGCTTTTGATTATTACTTAGCTCCATATGTAAAAATGACTTTTGTAGAAGAAATAAAAAAATTGGAAGAATTTACAGGTAATGATTTATCAAAATATTATGATTACCAAGTAGAAGATTATATTAAAAAAGATATAAAAGATTTAAAAGGTGAAGAACGTGATTTACAATTTGCAATTAATAATACAGTTTCAAGAGTTCATCAATCAATGGAAGCCTTTATACATAATATGAATACTATACATTCAAGAGGTGGAAATCAAGTTGTATTTAGTTCAATTAACTATGGTACAGATACTTCACCAGAAGGTAGATGTATAATAAGAGAAATTTTACTTTCAACAGAAAGAGGAGTTGGAAATAATGAAACTCCAATATTCCCAATTCAAATTTGGAAGAAAAAACGTGGAGTAAACTATTTACCTGAAGATAAAAACTATGATTTATATAAATTAGCTTGTAGAGTAACTGCTAAAAGATTTTTCCCTAATTTCTTGAATTTGGATGCTACATTTAATCAACATGAAAAATGGAAAGCTGAAGATCCTGAAAGATTTAAATATGAATGTGCAACAATGGGATGCAGAACAAGGGTATTTGAAAATAGACATGGAGAAAAAACTTCAATAGGAAGAGGTAATTTATCTTTTACAACTTTGAATTTACCTAAACTAGCTATAGAATCTGCTTATGAGGCACAAGAAAAAACAGGATGTAAATTTGAATTAGGTAGAGGTTCTGAGGAATATATGACAGCTAATTATAAAAAAGCGGTTAAGAAAATTTTTATGAACAAGCTTGAAGAATATGCAGGTGTAGCTGCTAGACAGTTATATGATAGATACAAATTCCAATGTACAGCTATTGCAAAACAATTTCCATTATTAATGGCTGGTATGTGGGAAGGTAGTGATAAATTAGGTCCTAATGATGAGGTCGAACCAGTTTTAAAACAAGGAACTTTAGGAATTGGATTTATAGGATTAGCAGAGGCTTTAACAGCTTTAACTGGTAAACATCATGCAGAATCTGAAAGTTCACAAAAATTAGGAGTTGAGATTATAACAGAATTAAGAGACATTGTAAAAGAATTTTCAGAAAGATATGATTTGAATTACAGTGTTCTTGCAACACCAGCAGAAGGATTATCTGGAAGATTTACAAAAATGGATAGAAAAGAATATGGAACTATTTTAGGTGTTACAGATAGAGATTATTATACTAATAGTAATCATGTTCCAGTATGGTATAAATGTTCAGCTGAGCAAAAGGCAAGAATCGAAGCACCTTATCATGATTTAACAAGAGGAGGACATATTTTCTATATTGAATTAGATGGAGATGCTACACATAATCCTGATACTATAGAAGCTGTAGTAGATTTAATGGATAAGTATAATATGGGATATGGTAGTGTAAACCACACACGTTCAAGATGTATGCAATGTGGATTTGAAAATGCTGATGCTAATTTAACTAAATGTCCAATGTGTGGAAGTACACAAATAGATACAATACAAAGAATAACAGGATATTTAGTTGGAACAACTTCACGTTGGAACAATGGAAAATTAAGCGAATTAAAAGATAGAGTAACACATATTGGTGGAAATAGTGAGATAAAAGGAGCACAATAAAAGGGACAGTTTATATAGTCCCTTTTTTAAAAATAAAAATATAACAAAAGGGAGTCTTACATATGAAAATGGCAGGTTTTTATGATGAAAGTATATCAAATGGTTTAGGTTGGAGAGCAGTTCTTTTTGTAAGTGGTTGTCCACACAATTGTCCTGGTTGTCAAAACAAAATAGCACAGAGTTTTGATTATGGAGAAGAATTCAATAAAGAGAAAATAATTAATAAAATTTGCGAAAATTCAATACTAAAGGGAATTACAATTAGTGGAGGAGAACCATTATGCAAGGAAAATGTTTCAGAAGTTGTTGATTTTATTAAAGAAGTGAAAAAAGTTAGACCTAATTTTAATGTTTGGTGTTATAGTGGGTATACATTAGAAGAATTAGAAAATAGAAATGATGAAAAAACAAATGAAGCATTAAAACAAATTGATGTTTTAGTTGATGGAAGATTTGTGCAGGAGAAAAAAGATCCTACTTTGAAGTTTAGAGGGTCTTCTAATCAAAGAATTTTAGATGTGCAAAAGTGCATTAGTGAAAATAAAATTGTGCAAATTGCTTTATAGATGTAAAATTGGAAACATGTTCTAATTTTTATAAGATTGATAAAAAAGTGCGTTTAAATGATAAAAAAATTGTTGAAAAGGACTGTCCTTTTAGTTTATAAAGGAACTGTCCCTTTTGGCAACTCTTGGCGAAAAGTGGGGGTATATAAATTTGAAGGTAATAAAAAGAGATGGAAGAGCTGTAGAATATGATAGCAATAAAATTATACTTGCGATTGAAAAGGCTAATAAAGAGGTTGGTGAAGAAAAAAGGGCATCAAAAGATGAAATATTATCAATAATTAATTTTATTGAATCTTTAGATAAAAAAAGAATTCTTGTGGAAGATATTCAAGATATTATTGAACAAAAGTTAATGGAATTAAAGAAGTATGATTTAGCTAAAAAATATATAGTTTACAGATATACAAGAGCATTAGTAAGAAAACAAAACACTACTGATGAATCTATTTTAGGTTTGATAAAAAATACAAATAACATATCAAACACTGAAAAAAATAATGCTATTACAGCATCTGTTCAAAGAAATTTGATAGCTGGAGAAGTTTCAAAAGATTTAACAAAAAGAATGTTATTACCAGAAAAAATAACAAAAGCACATGAAGATGGGGTATTGTATTTTCATGCGACAGATTATTTTTTACAACCTATAATTAATTCATGTGTAGTAAATATTGGAGATATGCTAGATAATGGGACAGTTATAAATGGTCAGAAGATAGAAACTCCTAAAAGTTTTCAAGTTGCATGCATAGTAACTACTCAAATAATTGCAGCATGTGCTAGCGGGCAATATGGGCGTCAATATATAAATGTAAAACATTTTGGAAAATATTTAAGAGCTAGTTATATTAAAATTAAAAATGAATTGGAAGAATTAGAAAATTGCAATTTAACTAAAGAAACAATAGAAAAAATAGCTAGAAAAAGATTAAAAACGGAATTATCATCAGGGGTTCAAACTATTCAATATCAAATAAATACCTTGATTACAACATATGGTAAAACACCATTAGTTTCATTAATTTTAGAATTAGATGATGATGACAAATATATAGAAGAAAATTCAGCAATAATAAATGAAATATTGAATCAAAAGTATGGTGATATAGCAAATGTTTCAGAAAATGATTGCATAAATAGTCAAGAACTAATATATATTCTACATGATGATAATTGTACAAAAAATGAAAAATATAAATATATAGATGAGTATGCTATAAAATGTGGTATAGCTATTAATAATATAAAAAATGTAGATTATAAAAAAGAAGGTACATTTAATCAAGGTGTTGTAACTATTAATTTGCCTCAAATAGGTATTATTGCAAATGGTAATAAAGAAGTATTTTGGAAAATATTTGATGAAAGGTTAGAATTGTGTTTTGAAGCGTTAATGTGTAGACATTATGCTTTATTAGGAACTGTTTCAGATGTGAGTCCTATACATTGGATAAATGGTGCTATATCTAGATTAGAACATGGAGAAAAAATAGATAAATTATTGAAAGATGGATATTCAACTATTTGTTTAGGATATGTAGGATTGAGTGAATTAGTACAAATAATAAATAATTACAAAGGTATAGAAAAAGAAGATGAAGAAGTTTCTGAAAAAATATTAAAGTATTTGGAAGAAAAAATCGAAAGTTGGAGAAAGATGACTGGTATTTGTTTTTCATTATGTGAAACAAAGTCTAAGGCTGTAGTAGATAAATTTGATAATATAAATAAAAGTATGAGTGACATACTATAATGTTATTTTTTATTGTTTCTTTGTATTCTGCAATATAAAATGTCAAATAGAGTAACATAAAATACATTACAGTTGTTGGTATATAATTAATTACAGCTATTTGACTATTCACTTTTGTGAAAATATATGGTATAATTTTATTAATTATGAAAATAGAAAATATTGGATAATAAATGGAGAGTAAAATGCCTAAATTTTTTGTGAAAAATAATCAAGTAAATGAAGATAAAATAGTAATAATTGGTGATGATGTAAACCATATTTCAAATGTATTAAGAATGAAAAAAGATGATATAATAAATATTTGCAACACAGATAACTCAAAAAATTATATTGGAAAAATAGAACAATTCAATAAAACAGAGGTAATATGTAAAATAATAAACATGATAGATTCAAATTCTGAATCTAATGTTCAAGTTGATATATATCAAGGGTTACCAAAATCTGATAAAATGGAGCTTGTAATACAAAAATCTGTTGAGTTAGGTGCTAGGTCAATTATACCTGTTGAAATGAAGAGATGTGTTGTAAAGTTAGAAGGAAAAGATAAAATAAAAAAAGTAGATAGATGGAAAAAAATTGCAGAAGTAGCAGCTAAACAAAGTGGAAGGGATGTAATACCTACGGTGCAAAATATTAAGAATGTAAAAGAAATATCAAATGATTTTTCAGAATATGATATAGTTTTACTTTGTTATGAAAACGAGAAAAATACAGTAGTAAAAGATGTGTTAAAACAATATAATGAGTATTCTAAAATAAAAATAGCAGTAATAATTGGACCTGAAGGGGGAATTGATATTTCAGAAGTGGAGTATATGCAAGAAAATGGAGCAAAAGTTATAAGTTTAGGACATAGAATTTTAAGAACAGAAACAGTCGCTTTATCCATGTTAAGTATTATTATGTATGAATTTGAAAGGAATGAATTTTAATATGAATGATACTGTGAGTTTAAAGGAGATAAAAGAAGCTATACAAAACAAAATAAATGAACAGCAAAAATGTAGTTTAATAAAAAATGTATTAATAAATATTAGTATTGCATTTATTATGATAATGTATTTAATTTTAATTATAATGGGAACTAAAAATATAGAAATGCTTATATTAGAGAAAGATATAAAAATAACTACAATATGCATTTTGGCAATAGGAATATATATTATGGAATTGGCATATAAAAAAGATGATAGTAACTTAGCTGTTAACTCTTTAGAAGTATTATGCTTTAGTGGTGCAAATTTGTGTTTAGTATATGTGCAAAAACTATATTTTGATAATTTAATACAGATAATAACATATATAGGAATAGTTATATCAAGTTATTACACTATAAAATCGATAGCTTTAGCTATTATAAATGTAAGAAAATATAAAAAAGATAATAATGATATAAAAGAAATTGTAAAAAAATAGAGGTAAAAAAA
>SAMEA104315430__coassemble_1104_pt1 | contig 9620 bp, 9 predicted proteins | sample SAMEA104315430__metabat2_low_PE_049 | metagenome-assembled genome bin SAMEA104315430 (sample SAMEA104315430) | gut metagenome | biome: Monkey gut; feature: monkey-associated habitat; material: faeces | place: China | collected 2013 | reverse complement strand
GAGAAAGAGAAGCTCGTAGAAACGCAGCTAATTAATCTCTTAGAAACATAGCTAATTAATATTAATGAAAAGAAAAACCTGAAGAGGTTCGGCTAATTAATATTAAAGAAAACTCGTAGAAATATTGGAGTGATATAAATGAATATAATAATTGCAAGTAATAATAAGGGAAAAATAAAAGAATTTAAAAAAATTTTAGAACCATTAGGATATAATGTATTTTCACAAAGTGAAACAGGTGTTAACATAGAAGTAGAAGAGACTGGGACAACATTTGAGGAAAATGCCAAATTAAAAGCTAGAGCTATCTACAATTTAAAGCATACAGCAGTATTAGCTGATGACAGTGGAATTGTAGTAGATTATTTAAATGGAGAACCAGGTATATATTCAGCAAGATATATGGGATTGCAGACAGATGAAGAACGCAGAAGATGTGTTCTTCATAAAATGAAAGATGCAAAAAAAGAAGATAGAACAGCTAGATATGTATGTTGTATATGCTATATAGAAGAAAATGGAAAAGAAAATATAGTAAATGGTATATGGGAAGGAATTGTTGCAGACAAAGAATACGGAGAAAATGGATTCGGATATGATCCAATTTTTATGCCAAACGGAAGTGATAAAACTGTAGCACAAATGCTACCTGAAGAAAAAAATACTATATCACATAGAGCAATGGCAATTCGAAAATTGAAAGAATTATTATCGTAATTTGAATTATATATACTTTCTTATAATGTTGTTATTTATGAGTGGTAATTATTATTAAAATTGAATTAAATCTAAAATTTAAATGAACCTTAATTATTAAACTTTTATGTTTGAAAATTAAGGTTCATTTATTACAATTAGTAGAAAAAACTTTAGTTAATGTAATAGATTTTTTATAATTCAATACAGAATAATTAATATAGCATAATTAATACAAAATAATTTATATAGTAGAATTAATACAATACAATTTATATAATAGAATTAACACAGTATAATTTATATAAAATTCTAATCTTTAATTGAAGGATAATTTAAAAATAGCTATCATAAAAATAATAACACTTGATATAATTGACCAAATATAGTCTGGAATATTTTTAGTTTGGCATTTATTTCTTATTTTTTTTCCAAAATATATTCCGAAATTTAAAAATATAAATTGAAACATCACTACAAACATTGAAAATATAAATGTATGAGTATTTAGTAATCCATAACTAACACCAATTCCAAAACTATCTAATGATAGTGCAATTCCTAATATAAAAGCTTCCTTAGGATCTATTAAATTTGAATTGTTGAAATCATATGATTTTTGATTTTTATGTTCGAACAAAGCTTTACTTACAATTGTAATTCCTATAATTAATAAAATTAATGAACTTACTATATTTGTTAGATCTATATCAAAAAGATTACCTAAACATTTTCCTATATATATAGAAAAAATAGATATGGCAAAGGATATTCCTAGTAAGATGAATTTGCTTAGGTTGGGAATCTTAGTGTTTTTTATTCCATAAGTAAGACCTATACCCAAAGAATCTATACTTGTCGAAATTGATAGCAAAATAGTACTTAACATAACAACACCTCAATTAATAATATGAAAAATTTAAAAAAAGGGTACTTTAAATTTAAATAATATGTTATAATTACATTATTTGATAAAGAAAAAAATATTGGCAAATATTTGAAATAAAAAATAAAATAGGAAGTGAGTAAAAATGTTTTTAGCAAAACCAGGTGAATATCCACCTTGTGGGATGTTTAATTTTAAACATTTGATATTATTTATAGTAACAATATCAGGAATTATATTTGCAACTAAACGTACTAAAATAAAGGAAAAGAAAGATATAAAAAGAATAATCCAAATTGTAACAGTTATAATATGGGTGTTAGAAATTTTGAAAATAATTTTTGATTTTGCTGTAGGTGATGGTAAAAATATTAATAAAGTTGTTCCATTATATTATTGTAGTTTGCTATTATATGCAGGTGTACTTAGCTCAATTGGAAAAGGTGTTATTCAAAGGATTGGTGATGTATTTTTGGCAACAGGTGGAATTATTGGAGGATTAGTTTTTTTGATAATGCCAACTACATCATTACCGGAATATCCGATGTTTCATTTTATAAGCTTGCACAGTTTTTTATATCATGGAATAATGATTTATTTAGGAGTTATAATTAATAAATTCAAATATATAGAATTAAAAATGTCAGATATAAAATATTATTCTGTTTTAATTTTGATAATTTGCATTGGAGCATATATTATAAATTCAAAATGTGGAAGCAATTTAATGTTTATTTCACAAGATTTTCCAAAAAATCCAATTACAATTATATATCATTTAACAGGAAAATTATTTCCAATAGTTATGAGTTTAGTACAAATGACACTACCATTTTTATTAGTATATGGGATAGTAAATATAAAAAACAAATACTTTCATACAAATGGATTATTAAAACTAAAAGGGGAGTGAATAAAATATGCAAATAAATGAAAAATGTACTTTGAACAAACAAGAATTAAGTAAAATAAAACAAAAAGCTTTAGAAGAACATATTCCGATAATAATGGATGATACTTTAGAAGTAATTTCTAATATATTGGAGAAAGTAAAACCTACAAAAATTCTAGAAATTGGTGCAGCTGTGGGATATTCAGCAATATGCTTTTCTGAATTTTTGCAAGAGGGGGGCTATATAGATACAATAGAAAGAGATGTTGAAAGAATTGAAGAGGCAAAGGTAAATTTTAAAAATGTGGGTGTTGAGAATAAAATACACTTATATGAAGGTGATGCTGTGGAAATATTGCCAACATTGGATGATAAGTATGATGTAGTTTTCATTGATGCGGCAAAAGGAAAATATCCATTTTTCTTAGAGCATGCTTTGCGTATGTTGAATGATAAAGGTGTTATTATTGCTGATAATGTTCTTTATAAGGGGTATGTTATGAGTGATTATAATAAGCATAAACAACGTACTGCAGTTAGAAATTTGAGAGAATATATTGCAAAGGTGAATGAGGATGCGAATTTGAATACTGAAATTTTAGAAGTAGGAGATGGATTGGCTATTAGTTATGCTGTTTAGGAATTAGGGACGTTTTTCTTTTCCTCTTTGATAAACATAATGTTTGGTGTGCTTTGGATTTTTTGATTTGAACTTTTACAAAATAAATAACTCACCACCCTCACTCGGAGAAAGAAATTTTTACTTTTGAAAAAATAAATCTCCGACCTGAGCCCCCAAACATTTAACTCCAGTCATTATCGTAACAACTCCCTCAAACGCAATACTCACCCCACCGCGTTTAGAGGAATTTATTTTTTCAAAAGTAACAAATTTTTTCTCTCGGTGTTCCCTTCAAAATTATTTATCTTATAAAAATTCAAACCCCAAAATCCAAAGCACACCGAACATTATGTTTATCAAAAAGGAAAAGAAAAACGTCCCCAATTCCTTATCTTAAATATTTAATACAAGATAAAGTAAAATCAATTGTAATTCCACTTATTAAAATGCAGGATATAATAATTTGAATAGTGCTTGGAATTTTATTAATAACTTTTTCTTTGAATTTTTGAGTTAATGGGTATATAAATTTTGTAAATATGATTGTTATTACTCCCCAAAAGAAAGAATTTAACAAAGTTATTCTTCCATTTAGGTTATAAGTACTGTCAGAGTAGTCCCACCATCTAGTTGCAAATAATGCATCTAGTGCAAATCCAACCATGTATTCGAAAAATGAGAATACTATGGTAAACAATATAAAAAGTTTAATATAGCTATTTTTAGATTTACTTTTATCTAAATATATCATTAAAATAAGTGCTCCTGTACCGTATATTGGGCAGATGGGTGAATATAAAAAACCTCTTTTAACGAATTGTCCTAATAATCCATAACAAAATAATGTTTCCATTATCCATCCCAAGAAGGAAAATGTAAAGAAACAGAATATATATGGTATGAGGTCAAAAAATTTTGTTTCCTTTTTTATTAATTTAGTATTTTCAATAGTTTTCATATGTTCCTCCACTTAATTAAAATTAAAAAATATTGAACTATGTTATTTTACTTTACTTATAAAAGTTTGTAAAGAGTCGACTTTTGACATACGGATTCTTGGTAAAGCATAGCAGTCCATACCTGGTAAAACACGTCCATAGTTTACTGTAAATGCTAAAGTATAATTACAATCTTTTAAAGTTTTTTTAGTAGTGTTATTAAAATGTCCAAATGGGTAACAAAATACAATACAGTTTTCACCTATTATTGATTTACTTTTATTTAAATCTTCACAGGCACTTTCATAAGGTAAAGTTAAAAATGCACCTTTTCCATCAGTACCAGGAATATGCATATTATAGGAATGTGATTGAAAATCTATAACAGGTGATTTATATTTGTTTATACAATCTTCATACCATGAAGTAATTAAAAATGATGTAGCATAAAAGTTATATTTTTCTAAAACAGGTACAGCTAATCTAAAAAATGATTCATCACCATCATCAACTGTAATAACAACACTTTTTTCTGGTAATCCAATTTCACCATTAATAAAATCTTCTACTTCTTTCCAAGTTGGAACATAATAATTATTATCTGCTAAATATTTTATTTGTTCTTCAAATTTATGAATTTCAAGATAATTATTATCTGGTCCAGTTTCACCAGCCTGTTCATCGTAGAAAAAATGATACATCAAAACTGGTAATCCTCTTGTAGTAGTGATTTCTGAACATTTCTTACGTTGCTCATTAATATTTGCAATTTTAGAAGTTTCAGATTCTGAATCTACTATAATATTAGTTGATTCAGGTTCTTTTGAAAGTTGTGTTTCTTCGTTTTGTGCAGTTATTTCAGTATTTTCTGAAATATTATTATTTTTACTTTTAAAAACATCAAAAATATTTTTTTGATGTTTAGTAATTATTGTAAAAGTTAAAAAAAGTATCAAAACAATAAATATTATTGTAATAAATATACGCATTTTATTTAATTTTCTTTTGTTTCTCATTAAAAACAGACTCCCTTCTTATTAAATATAATATGTCATATTTTTGATTAAAGTATATCAGTTTGTTTATAAAAAAGCAATATACAATTCTAAACAGATTATGTCTTTATTTTGTAAATAAATTGCTTTTTAATGCATTTAGAATTAACTGGTTGAAAACTAGTATTATGTAGTTGTAGAAATGTATATTAAATAGTAGAAATTAGCAAATTTTTGTGTTATAATAGTACAAAATGTAAAAAAGAAAGTGAGAAGAAATAATATATGAAAAAACCAGAATTATTGGCTCCAGCGGGGTCTTTTGAAAAGGCAAAAATAGCTTTTGAATATGGTGCAGATGCAGTATATGCAGGTACATCATCATTATCTTTAAGAACAAGAGCAGAGATGGAAGATGATGATTTAATAAAAACTATACAATATGCACATTCTATTGGAAAAAAAGTATATACAGCAATAAATATTTATGCATGGGATGATACTTATGAAGAGATAAGAAAACAGGCAAGAATATTACAAGATTTAAAAGTAGATGCTATTATAGTAGCTGATGGTGGAGTTGTAGAAATGATAAAACAAGAGGCTCCAGATATTCCTATACATATAAGTACACAAGCAAATATTGTTAGTAGCCATACTGCAAATTTTTGGTATAAAAATGGTGCTGAAAGGGTTATTTTAGGAAGAGAATTACATAAAAGCCAAATAAAAGAAATTATAGATAATACACCTTCAGATTTAGAAACAGAGATATTTATACATGGAGCTATTTGCTTTGGATATTCAGGAAGATGTTTTTTGAGTGATTTTTTAGCAGGCAGAAGCGCAAATCTAGGAGACTGTGCCCAAAGTTGTAGATGGGCATATAATGTTTATGTAGAAGAATATAATAAACCAGGAAATTTAATGCCTGTTGAATATGATGAAAAAGGAACTTATATTTTTTCATCAAAGGATTTATGCTTAATAAAAGAAATACCTGAAATAATTGAGATGGGTGTAGATAGTTTGAAAATAGAGGGAAGATTAAAAACTGGATATTATTTAGCATCAGTAGTAAATGCATATAGAAATGCTATAGATGATTATATAAAAGACCCTGAAAATTATGATTATACTAAATATTTAAAAGAACTTGAAAAAACAAAAACAAGAGGATTAACAACATTTTATTTTAATGATAGAAATAATAAAGATTTTCAAGAATATGAAGGAAAACAATATAATCCAAACTATGAATTTGGAGGAATTATTGCAGAATATAATGAAGAAAAATCTTTAATAGAGATTAAAAATAAATTAAAAATAGGTGATGAAATGGAAATTATAATTCCTCATCAAATAGAAACTGTAAACTTTAAAATTGAACAATTATGGGATCCAGAAACTGATGAAAAAATAGATCATGTAAATCCTGGTAGAGCTGGACAATGTGTAAAAATGAAGTTACCTATAAAATGCCAAAATGGATGGATTATAAGAAGAAAAAAATAGTAGTAGAGATTTAGTGTACCTAATGGTATAAGCACCAAAAAGAGTGCTTATACATTGGGTATATTTTAATGTAAACCTACTTTTTTGTCATATTGTGTCGAACGATTTTTCTTGACTGATAAGTACAATGGTGGTATCATGAGAATGTAAAAAATATCTATATAGATTTTTCAAAAAATTTATTATTAAAATTTTTTCAAAAAATAATTAAGCTTCTAAACAGGCTAATCAATTTTAGATTATATTTATTCAGCCTAATAGAAATTCCAAAATTAACTTTAAAATTTTCAAAAAAAATGATTATATATTAGGAGGTGACATTTGAAAAAAATATGTGTTGCTGTATTAATCAGCATAATTTGTTTGTGTAGTGTAGTTTATATAGAACACAACATATATAAGATTGTTTCAATAAAAAAACAATCAGAAAATTTATTAGAAAATGCATATTATATAGTTGAACAACAAAAAGAACAAAATGTGAACAGTGTAGATATAAGTAATGATGTTGATATACATAATGGTGATGTTATTGGATTAATATTAATTCCTAAAATAAATATTGAAGCGCCTATTAGAGAAGGAACTAGTCAAAAGGTTATGGAAAATTCAGTAGGGCATTTTGTAGAAAGTGATTATTGGGATGGAAATGTATCTCTAGCATCACATAATAGTGGGACAAGTGCTCATTATTTTGAAAAAATAAATACACTTGAAATAAATGATGAAATTATTTATAAAACTGTAAATGGAACAAAAAAATATAGGGTTCAACATATTAACAAAATAAAAAGTACAGATTGGTCAATGATTAATAAAAAAAGTAATAATGAAAATAATACTATAACACTAATAACATGTATTAATAGGCAACCAAATTATAGATTATGCGTTAGAGGAATAGAGGTTTAAATATATTTTATTAGTGTATAGAAATTTATTGATATACAGGATTTTGTTAATATATGGAAAGGTATTAATATATATAAATTCATTAATACATAGAATCTTATTAATATATAAAGAAGATTAATAAACATAACTTATTAATAACAAAAAGTCTAATTAATATAAAATTGAAAGGATGTAGAATATGAAAAAAATAAAAAAAATATTAACAATATTAATATTGTGCTTGCAGATAATGTTATTAGGAAAAAGTGTAAGTGCAGCAAGTATAAATGAAGTTAAAGACTTAGAAAGAGGGGAAAAGGGATATTATTGTGTGCAAAAATGGAATGGAGAAAAATGGATATATTTAACATATAATACAACATATTATACTGATATAGATGGACAAAGACATGTTGCATATTGTTTATCACCAGGGTTACCAGGAGTAGGGTATGTATCAGGAGAAAAAGAAACATATAAAGTTAAAATAAAAGAAATATTAAACAATGACATAATATGGAGAATAGTAAAAAATGGATATCCGTATAAATCACCAGAACAATTAGGAGTAGAAACAATAGATGATGCATATTTTGCAACAATGCAAGCAATAAATTGTACATTAAGAGGATATACTTTGGAACAAGCAAAAGAATTATATTCTCCAGGAAAATTTGCAATAAATGGAGAAAGCTTAGAAGATGTACAAAGAAGAGGAAATAAAACATTAACTGCCATGTATAATCTTATAAACGAAGGGCTTAATGGTAAAGAAAATAGAAGTAATTCAATAAATATATCTATAAAGAAAATAACAGAATTAGTAAAAGAAAATAATGAATTTTATTCACAAATATTTAAAATTGAATCTTCATCTGAAATCTCAGAATATAAAATAACAAATCTTGAAAAATTCCCAAATGGTACATATATATCAGATATAAAAGGCAATGAAAAAAACATATTTCAAAAAGGAGAAAATTTTAAAATAATGATTCCTAAAAATCAAATAATAGATGATATAAATGGAAAAATAACTGTAGAAGCAAAACAAAAAAATTATCCAGTATTTTATGCTGAGTCAACAATTTCAGGATATCAGGATTATGCATTATGTACAAATGCATATTCAGAAGTATATGCTAGTACAGATGTATATGTATGTAGTAATAAATCTAAATTAATAATAAACAAAGTGGATAGTCAAACAAAAATGCCAATACAAGGAGTTAAATTTGAGATAACTGATGGTGAAGGTAAAGTTAGTACATTATATACAGATGAAAATGGCAAAATTGTATTGGCAAATCTTAAACAAGGTGAAATAATAATTAAGGAAATAGAAGCGGTTGGAAAATATAGGGTAAATAATGAAGATTTAAAAGTTTATATAGAATATGATCAAATAAAAGAAATTCAAATAGAAAACGAATTGAAAAAAGGAAGTATAAAGATAATAAAGATAGATAAAAATGATTCAAAAATTAAACTAGAAAACGTAAAATTTCAAATACTAGACGAAAGTGATAATGTTATTCAAGAAGGAAGAACAGATCAAAATGGTGAAATAGTTTTTGAAGATATTTTAATTGGTAAATATTTTATAAACGAAGTTGAAACTAAAGAAGGCTATATGATACATGAAAGAAAAATAGAGGTGAATTTAGAGGATGGAAAAATGGAAGAAATAATCGTTGAAAATGAAAAAATACCAGAGAAACCAACAGAGCCAGAAGAACCATTACAGCCTGAAGAACCACAGAAACCAATAGAACCAGTACAGCCAGAAAGAACAGAAGAAATAGAAGAGCCACTACAACCAAGTGAACCAGAAAAAACTATAGAGAAAATAATTACTCAAAACAAAGAACTTCCTAAAACGGGTGATGCAAATAATTGCTACAATAATTTATTAAATGGTACAACAATTGCAGTGTTTAGTGTAATTGTAAGTGTAAAAGAATTAGCAAAAATATTATATAGAAATAAAATAAAGAAATAATAAAGCAATAATAAAAAACTATAAGAATAATTAATAATTCTAAAAGAGAAGGTGGATGTTTAATCTGAATAAAAAAATGCTTGATTTTATTTTAGAAAATAAAGAAGAAGAGATATACAAAAGAACATATAAATCAAAAGTGGTAAGTAAAAATAAAACTGAAAAATATCATGAATTAAT
>SAMEA104315430__coassemble_1101_pt1 | contig 9639 bp, 4 predicted proteins | sample SAMEA104315430__metabat2_low_PE_049 | metagenome-assembled genome bin SAMEA104315430 (sample SAMEA104315430) | gut metagenome | biome: Monkey gut; feature: monkey-associated habitat; material: faeces | place: China | collected 2013 | reverse complement strand
TCTTTATTAAATATTATTATATTTATATACTCTAAAAGAAAACAATCTTCTACTCTAACTACTACTAATTCTTCTAAAAACAATAATAATAAAAATAATTAGTTTATAGTATTACTTATATTTTATTATACTATAAAAATATTCTTTAAAAATATATGACATTATTGCTTAAATTCACATTTAAAATAAAAAATCTGATTTGATTAAAAATCAGATTTTTTTATTTTTATGCTATAATATATTTTTCACATACTTATTATAATATTATACTATCATTTTTAACTATGCTTTGTTTTTATTATAATAACTATTCTTTATTTTAATATTTCATAATACACTTTTTAGTTATAAACTAATATTTATATTTTCATACTAAGACCAACTTTTTTCCTTTCTGTATCTATTTTAATAACCTTAACTTTTACAACATCACCTACAGAAACAATTTCAGAAGGATTTTTAACATACTTATCACTCAATTCAGAAATGTGAACTAATCCATCATGCTTTACACCAATATCAACAAAAGCTCCAAAATCAATTACATTTCTAACAGTTCCTGTTAAAATCATTCCTTCTCTTAAATCATCAAATTTAAGTACATCACTACGTAAAACAGGCTTTGGCATTTCATCTCTTGGATCTCTTCCTGGCTTTGAAAGTTCATCAATAATATCATTTAATGTTAGCTCTCCTACATCCAATTGTCTAGCAGTGTTTTCCACATTTACTCCACTTAATTTAAATTTTATTTCTTCTAATTTTTCCTTATCTACTAAATCTGATTTATCATATCCTATTTGATTCAACAATTTTTCTGCAATATCGTAACTTTCTGGATGAACAGCAGTTATTTCTAAAGGATTATTTCCATCAAAAATACGTATAAAACCAGCACATTGTTCAAAAGCAACTTTTCCTAACTTTGGTACTTTCAATAATTCTTTTCTTTCTTTTAACTTTCCATTTTCATCTCTATATTTTACAATATTATTAGCTATTGTTTTATTTATTCCAGAAACATATGATAATAATGAAGATGTTGCTGTATTAACATCAACTCCTACCTTATTTACTGCATCTTCAACAACTCCAGTTAAACTTTCAGTCAATTTTTTCTGATTAACATCATGTTGATATTGTCCTACACCTATTGCTTTAGGTTCTATTTTTACAAGTTCAGCAAGAGGATCTTGCAATCTTCTAGCAATTGAAATAGCCCCTCTTAACGAAACATTAATATCTGGATACTCTTCTGTTGCAAGTTTAGATGCTGAATATACAGAAGCTCCTGCTTCACTAACAATTGCATAATATAAATTTGTTTTGCCAAGTTCTGAAATTAGTTCAGCAACAAATGTTTCAGACTCACGTGATGCTGTTCCATTACCAATTGCTATCATATTTATATTATACTTTTCTATTAATTTTGTCAATTCTTTTTTTGCACCTTCAACATCATTTTGTGGTTCTGTTGGATATACTGTTGTAGTTGATAAAAGTTTTCCTGTTTCATCTATTACAGCTATTTTACATCCTGTTCTATATGCTGGATCAAACCCCATTACTGTCAAACCTTTCAAAGGTGCCCCTAACAATAACTGTTTTGCATTTTGCCCAAATACTTTTATCGCCTTTTCTTCTGCCTTTTCAGTTAAATCCGAACGAATTTCTCTATCAATAGATGGCTCTATTAATCTTTTGAAACTATCAATAATTGTGTCTTCTAATATTTGCGTAAATTGATTATTGTTTTTTATAACATCTCTTTTTATAAATTCTAAAATATTTTCTTCAGGTTTTTCAACCTTCACTTTTAAAAACTCTTCTTTTTCACCTCTATTAATAGCTAGTATTCGATGACTAGGAATTCTATTAACTCTTTCACTGAAATTATAATACATTTCATAACTTGATTTCTGCTCAGAATCTACTGCTTTAGTTACAATTAAACCATCTCTATAGCACATTCTTTTAATTTCTTTTCTATATGTTGCATTATCAGAGATATTTTCAGCAATAATATCCATTGCACCTGCAATAGCATCTTTCGCAGTTTCAACACCATTTTCAATATTAATAAAATCTTTTGTTATTTCTTCTATATCACAACTTTCCTCTTGATTAGCAATTATTTCGGCTAATGGCTCTAATCCCTTTTCCTTAGCAACAGTTGCTCTTGTTCTCTTTTTTTGCTTATATGGTCTGTAAATATCTTCAACTTCAGCCAAGATTTTTGCATTTTGTAAAGCTTGTATGATGTCATCTGTTAATTTTCCTTGTTCTTCTATAGAATTCTTTACTTCTTCTTTTCTATTTTCCAAATTTCGTAAATAATTTAATCTATCTCCTAAATCACGTAATTGTTCATCACTTAATCCACCAGTTACCTCTTTTCTGTAACGTGCTATAAAAGGAATTGTATTACCCTCATCTATTAACTTAACTGTATTTTCTACCTGTGAATATTTTACGTCAAGCTCATCTGATATTATTTGGATTATTTTTTCCATTTGTTTACCTCCTAATTTTTACCCAAAAGGACGGTTCTTCTCTAATGAAAAGAATCGTCCAAATTGATAATTTTATCTACTATAAAACTCTTTTTCTAATTACAACCACACCAGTAGTAAGCATAACTAATACTGCTATTGTAACACCTGCATAAACAACTGGTTTACCTGTTCTTATTGATAACATTACTGGTGCATCATCTATATCATCTTCACCTGGAACTTTATTATTTGGTGTTGAATCTATATCTGGTGTTCCATAATCATTATAATCTTCACTTATCTCAGCTGTATTTACCTTTAATCCTAAATTGTCTTTTCCATTAACCCATGTTAATATTATTTTTACATCTGCATGTTCACCTGGTTGTAACAATGTATTTTCTAATGCCCTAGTCACTACCTTTCCATCTTTTTCTGTCCATTGTGGGTTATCTGATGCTATAAATTTTAAGCCCTGTGGAATATAATCTGAAATTTCTTTAGCATAACCTGCAATCTCACCTTCATTAGTAATACGTATTGAATATTCGAATTTTACTTCAACATTATCTATATTTGTATTTTTCAAATCTACTTTTACAATTGGTTCTGGATTATCATATGGTGTATGTTTTGTTTCTGTTACAGTTGGTACACCATTTTCATAAACAATTGCTTTTGTTACCCATTTTAATAATGATAAATCAAAATATCTTACTTTAATTTTTTCTATGTCTTGATCATCTTCTCCATCAATCCATTTGTTTGGAGTTGAATCTCTATCTGTTGTTGGTTTTCCATTTGAATCTGTGTTTTCTGTTACTTGTGCATAATTTATTATTATTCTATCAGAAGTATTTGGTTCGGTTACTTTGAAAGAAACTTTAACATCTTTGTAATCTAATTCTTTCATTGTTTTTGAATCAAAAGCTTTTAATAAATTATCTGTTCCATTTTCTTTAGATAAATAATCTGTTACTATTACATCTGCTTCTTTAGCATTATCTGTAATTACATATTCTTTACCATTATATTGAATTACATTTTCTGGAATAGTTAATTCTCCGGATTTCACTTCTCTATAAATTAACCATCCATAATAAGCATTAGTATTAGTTGGTTTCCCTTCTTTATCGTATTCACCTGGTATAAATTCTAACCCATCTGGAATATCATCCATAATTTTAGAAGCATAGCCATCTACTTCACCTTCATTATAAACACGTAATGTATAAGTAACAACATCCTTTGTATTTACATCTATAGGATTTTTAGAATGATTATATGTTGCAGTTGTAGATTCGCCACTTACTAATTTAGATACATCTACTTGTGGTTCTCTAGTTTCTGTCAATTCTTTTCCATTAACTTCTATAATAAACTTACGTAGTGCTAAATCAAATTGTTTTGGTGTATTTGGTACTATAACTGTAATTGTTGTATTTTCATCATTTACAGAGTATTTTATATCTTTACCTTCAATTTTGATATTTTCTGAATTTATAACATAGTTTTTCCCATTAAATTTAGTTCCTATAGAAATTTTTATTTCTCCATCATATATTTTATATCCCTCTGGTGCTTTAGTTTCTTTAATTATATATGAATCCACTTGTTTATCATTACTTATTTTTACACCTTTTACTAATGTAACTTCACCATTTGTATTTGTAGGTCCTACTTCAATTGTTGATTCTTTTGAATCATTATTTTGTTGCATTTTATCATTTATACATGAACCTTTAACAGAAAAATATGCTCCTGACAAAGTTGTTTTTTCATCTGTAGAATCTACCTTTTTAATTATAATGTTGTATTTACCTGTTAATAACTCTACAGTTTCAAAATCATCATCATCTTGTGCACCTGGATAATAATTTTTATCAACTATTGTTTTACCATTATTATCCGTATATGTACGTTCTTTTGCATTTTCGTACCATGTATCTAAGTTCAATTCATTACTGATTGTGTTTTGAACTGAATCTTTATCAACATTTTTTATTTGTTTAGCTTCTTTCCAAACATCATTATCATTTTCATCTTTTTCATTATAACCATAATTTGTCATTTCAGCTCTATTTGTAATATATACTTTTTCTGTATCTTCAACTTTACAAATCATTTTTACTTCTTGGTAATATTCATTAGTAACTTTAAATTTAAGTTTTCCTATGAAATCTCTTAAAGATTTTATAGTTGTATTACCTGAATAATTAATAACAACTTTTTTACTTCCAGGCTCTGAAGTTGTAGTAAATTCTTTTGAATTGCTATCTGATAATTTAACAAAAGATAGACCTTCTGGTAAATAATCTGTTATTTGTTTTGCATAGCCTAAAATTTCGCCTTCATTATAAACTCTTATAGTATATTCAACTTCGTCTCCTACATTTACACTAACACTATTTTTGGTATGATAATATGAGGCTGTTCCTGTTTCAACTAGCATTGATATAGATGTACTATTTATAATTGGTTCTCTACTTGGTTCAACATCAATTCCATTTATTTTAGAAATAAATTTACGTAAAGCTAGATCAAATTCTTTTCTTGCATTTGGAACATATACTTTAATAGTAGTTCCATCTAGTTTAAAGCTTACACCTGGATTATTTTCGCCTACATCAAGTTTTACATTTTTTTGTTCCAAAACAAAACCTTTGTCTGTTTTAGTCATTTTAACTTTTAAAGTAATAATTCCTTCAAACATATTGTAATTGTATGGTTCTTGTGTTTCTTTAATTTTATACTCATCTTCTCTATTTTCATCTTTAACTTCAACATTTGAAGCTATTTCTAAAATTCCTGATTTAGTTTCTTTTTCAGTACCATTTATATCAAATTTAGCAGTTGATTTTATTAATTCACCATTTTCATCAACTTTATATAATTCAACATTATATTTCCCTGGTTGTTCTTCATTTGGTACATAAATTGTTATTTTAGTTTTATCAGTTGAAACTTCCATTTTTGTACCATCTGTAAATCCTTCGCCTTTTGTTTTAGTATCATCAATTATATATTTATTTCCATCTTGTTTAAATCCAACTGTTAGTTTTAAAATACCTTTAAAAGGATTATACCCTTGTGGTGCTTTTGTTTCAGATATTTCATAAGAATCTACTTTAGTTGGATTCTCTATTTTTTTACCAGTTGCAATATTTAAAATTCCTTTTGAAGTAAGTTGAGTTTTACCATTAATTTTAAATTCGGCTTCAGATGAAGTTATAACTGTAGTTCCATCTTTTTTTACTTTTTTCAATTCAATACTGTATTGACCTGGAATTCTAATTTCCTTAGTATCATTTAAACTAGATGCTCCAATTGATTTATCAATTGTTAAAAGATTTTGCTTATCTCCACCATCCATTACAAATGCTACTGTTGAAATATTTGACATTATGTATTTTATAGAAAAATTGACTTTTTTAGCATCTTTATATGAATTTAAGTTAATATAAAAACTCCCATCTGAATTTTTTGTAAATATTTCAGCACCTGCAGTAACTGTTGAGCCATCCATTTTTGTAATATTTGCCCCTACAGGAAAAGCTGCATTAGCAACATTTCCAAAACTATAAGATGTTAATTTCATTCCATTTGATTCTATATAATATGGTCCCACTTGATATTTATTTGCATCAAATTTTGCATCTTTTTTATTTAAAACCACACAATTTGATACAGAAGTTGATACTGGTGTTCCAGACTTAGAATCTGCTATGTTTATTAAGGCATAATACACATATTTTAATGTTACTTGTTCATCTGCTGATAAATTTGCTCCATTTAAATATTGTAATGGATTATTTGCATATGCACTTGAAAAAGTATTTCCTTGATTTTTTGTATATTTCCATAAAGCAATTTGTTCAACTGCTTGTAATGCATTTAATCTTCCACTATTATCTATAGTTTTATTTCTTAAATTATAAATTTTTTGTGGTGTAACACCTGTATAATCTACACCTGTTTTTGAAATAATTGCTTGTTTTACACTGTTTGTAGTTAATAAATTTGCGAAATTAATTGCCGATACTTGTTTAGCAACTTCACTGCTTAATCCATTAGTACCTGTAGTTGTAGTTACATACATGTTGTTTAATAACCACATTGCACTATTATAGTTTGAAAAATATCCACTAGCTTTAGATATTTCTATGGGGTTACTATAAGTTTTATAACCTAAATGTGCATCCTCTTCAATACATAAAATATTGTTATATCCTTCAGCATCACCATCTTTTGATATAGCATATAGATCTTTTCCATTAATAACAATACCTGTTTCGTTAGCTTTAACATTAACTTCTTGTGCTAAATTACCAGCTTTATTTTTTGGTATTAATATAATTCCTGCCACAATAGTTGCTAATAATAGCATTATCATAGCTACTCTAAACTTTAAATTATTAAATAATAAAGACATTTTAAATTTTAACATTATTTTACATCCTCCCATTTTTATAAACTTTTGTAAACATCTTTTAATTGTATTGCAGAAAAATTAAAAACATACATTAAAAAATTTGTATGTCTAACAATTTCTGATTTATCTTACGTAATGGGTAGTACTTTGAAGTTTTGTTTTCAAGGTACTTTTTTATTATAACACAAAAGCTGGTAAAATGCAACATTTTTTCCAACTTTTCCGCAAAATAGGACGCATAATAAATATGCATTTTGCACATTTATTATGCGTCCTAAATTTTACATTAATACACATTTAATAATTCTCTGCTTTTATTTCAAAATAAGATTGAGGATGTGCACACACAGGGCATACCTCAGGTGCTTGTTTTCCAATAACAATATGTCCGCAATTTCTACATTTCCAAATTCTATCTCCATCTTTGCTAAATACTAGTCCGTTTTCAATATTTTCTAATAATTTTTTATATCGTGCTTCATGTTCTTTTTCTATTTCTCCAACAGCTTTAAATAAATAAGCAATATGGTCAAATCCTTCTTCTTTAGCTTCTTTTGCCATTCTATCATACATATTTGTCCATTCAAAATTCTCACCATTAGCAGCGTCTTTTAAATTTTCTTCAGTTGAAGGAACTTGTCCGTCATGTAATAGTTTAAACCACATTTTAGCATGTTCTTTTTCATTATCTGCTGTTTCTTGAAATATAGCTGCGATTTGCTCATATCCGTCTTTTTTTGCCCTGCTTGCATAATAAGTATATTTATTTCTTGCTTGAGATTCACCTGCAAATGCCTCCATTAAATTTTTTTCTGTTTTTGTACCTTTTAATTCTGCCATTTTATTACCTCCTAAATCCTTGCGCAATTAACTTTGTGTCCCAAGTCCTGCAAACTGCATAACTTAGGGTGTTTTTTATTTGCGCATGTGTTTTTTTCTAATTATAACACACATGTGGTCTTAGTCAAGTTTTAAATTTAAAAACCTTATTTAGAGTGATTTGAAATGTTTCGATTTCAATTCTAAATAAGGTTTATTTTATTAAAACTGGATGGCTCCAAATTCTTAAAACTTTTTCATTATCACAACAACACATGCCAACAAGATTAATATACCTAATGCTTGTGGAGCCCAAGGCCATATTTCACCTGTTTTAGTAGCAACCAATAAAGATTCCTCACTATAATCAAGTTCACTCTCGTCTTTTACATTTCTGTCATTATGATATTTAGTAATAACAGCTTTATTTGTTTTTAACCCAACATTACCATTTGTCAAATTCCAATTACATGTTATAAACATAGTTGCATTTTCTCCTGGTTTTAACAAAATATCTGCAAGATTATCTGTTTTGGCTTGGTTATCTGTTACTACCCAAGTTGAGCTAGGTTCTATTCCTTCTGGAATAGCATCTACTATTTCTGTAGCATATCCTCCTAATTCTCCAACATTTCTAACTTCAATTCCATATGTAATTTGTAATTTAGTTTTTTCTATTTTATTTTTTGGAATATCAATTTTCATTATTTCTTTATCATTTCTATCTTTTGTTTTTGTTATAACTTCATCATCTGTAATAATTTTTACTTCTTTAATATATTTTTCTATTTGTAAATCAAATTTCTTTTCCTTAACTGGCTCTTCTGGTTTTTCAGGTTCCTCAGGGTCTTCTGGTTCTTTCGGATTCACTGGATCAACTGGTTTTGAATTTTTTTCATTTAGCACAACTACTATAATTTCTCCATTTCCCATTGAAATTTCAACATTTTTGTAATCTTGAGCAGAAATAGTTACTTCATATTTATTTGTTTGTGTATTCAATTTTTTATTTACATCTAATTTAATAGTATCACTTATTCCATTATATCCACTTGGTGCTGACAATTCTTTTATAGAATAACTATCTGTTCCTTCTTCTGAAATTGTTAATTTTCCAATTATCAATTTATCACCATATGAAGTACTATTTTTAATTACAGATGAATTTTTATCTGTAACCATGTATTTCGCACCTTTTATAATATCTCCAGTTGTTGATTTTGTTACAATACTAAATCCAATTTCATCATATTTATTATTTTGACCTTTTACAACTTGTACAGTTATAACATTATCTTGATTTAAAACATTAACCCCATTATTTTCTCTTTCATATACATATATTACTTCAGTATCATTAGAATCAAAATTTCCTATTTTATTTATTGGATCATTACCATATTGAACATATGATGCAATATCTTTTCTTTGTGTTTCGTATACATCCCCTACATTTCCTACTAACACTGCATCTTCAGCTAGTTTATTTCCTTGTGTATCTTGATATTTTATAACAACTTTACCTTGAGCTGTTATTGTAGAAGGAGCTAAAAATTCGTATTCATTTGAATTCACTCTTCCTATTTCAATACTATTACTAATATTATAAATATTACTTATCAGTAAGGATATTATAATTAGTATTACACATATTAAAATATATTTAGAATTATGCAAATAACTTTTCTTTTTAGTATTAGCATCTAAATTAAGTTCTTTATTTTTCATTATTACTTACCATTCCCTTCTTTAAGGAAAAATTTGATTACTACAAAAATTTTTTAATATTTAAGCTTCAAATTTTTCCTTTATACATTTATTATATATTTTCTTTTTATAAACTCATCATATATTTTCCGTTTACAAATTTAAAATATGTGTTTCTATACATGT
>SAMEA104315430__coassemble_1095_pt1 | contig 9661 bp, 8 predicted proteins | sample SAMEA104315430__metabat2_low_PE_049 | metagenome-assembled genome bin SAMEA104315430 (sample SAMEA104315430) | gut metagenome | biome: Monkey gut; feature: monkey-associated habitat; material: faeces | place: China | collected 2013 | reverse complement strand
GTTTAAAATGTAAGTTTTGTTCATATGATACTACATATAAAGCTTTATCAAAATCATATGTTCTTGATCTATATAAAATTGCTGCTAGGTCACGTGTAGCATATGTTGTTGAATCATTTGATTTTTTTATAATAATAGGAGTATTTATTCCTTTATCTTCTAAATTAATTATTTTTGCTCCTTGTGATTCTTCCAATTTACCTGTTTTTTCTAATATGTCAATTACTTCTTGCATTTTATCTGAATAAAATGCTTCTCCATTCCATGAATCGAATTTTGAATCTAATAATTCATATACTCTTTGGAATTCCTTCAAACTTAATTGTTTAAATTTTTCCCATAATTCTACACAATATGGATCACCATCTTCTAATTTTTTGAAATTATTTCTACAATTTTCAAGAACTTTTTCATCTTCCTTGCATAAATTATTTATTCTTATATAAATATCCATCATTTGGTCTATTGGATTTTTTTCAAGATTATACTCATCTTTCCATAATTTATATCCTTCAATCATTTTTCCAAATTGTGTTCCATAATCACCTAGGTGATTTATTCCTATAGTATTATATCCTAAATATTTATATATTTTATATAAAGCTCCTCCTATTACAGTTGAACGCAAATGCCCTATATGAAAAGGTTTTGCTATATTTGGTGCTGAATAATCTATTACAATATTTTTTCCATTTCCTACATTTGATTTTCCATAATCTTCATTTTTTAACATTTCACCTATGACTTCACTTGCCATTTTTTGTTTATTAACGTAAAAATTCAAATATCCAGAAACAACTTCAACTTTTTCAATAATACTTTCATCTAATACTATTTTTTCTTTAATATCATTAGCAATTATAACTGGAGATTTTTTTAATTCTTTTGCTAATCTAAAACACGGAAAAGCATAATCTCCATTTGTACTATCTTTTGGAACTTCTATATAACTTTCCAATTCATTTTCATCAAGTTTTACTGCATTTGCAATAAATTTTGCAATTTCTTTTTTAAATTTTAACATATTTTTTCCTCCCTATTTTTATTTTTCATATACTTAATCATTTATATGACATTTTTATTATAATAAATTTTATTACAGCAATTTTTTTGTTGCATCATAAAAGGCAATAAGAAATTAAATTCTTATTGCCTAAAGGTGCTTTTACAGCACGGTACCACTTTAGTTATTTATATATTTATATATAAATCACTCTAAATCTCTATAACGGCGAGTTTTCCGTATTATTCTACTTTGTATATAACTGTTTTTTATAATACATTTCAAATAATCCCTAATAAGCTCTTTTCATATTATTTTTCACTATTGGCTTCCACCATTCCCAATTCGCTAGAGTTTCCAATAATACTACTCTCTTATATCAACAGTTTAATTTTTTTATTATTAATATGAATTTATTTTTCTACATCAAAACTTATTCTATTAAATATTTCTTGTGCAGATTTTTTACTTTCTTTGTTTCCAAGTATAAAACATGTATTAGAATCTTTTATTTTTATTATATAATTATACTCCTTATTGTTATACTCATAGAAAACATATTCAATAGTTTTATTGCTTTTTTCTTCAATAATTTCTGCATCATCCTCATCTTTTATTGCCTCAACATATGTATCATATAGTTCTTCTTTACCAAATGAACCTTTTGAAATCACATCATCATCTTTGCTAAATTCTATCGGTAAATCTGATGTCATATTATATCCGCCTGTTGTTTTTAATGTAATTTTTATTTTATCCCCTGTTTCAACATCATATGTATAAGATTTTTTTGTTTCACATCCAGTTAATAAAATTGCCATTGTAATTAATATACAGCCTAATACTAATAAACTTACTATTTTTTTCATTTATGCTCCTCCTAAAATTTTATATTGATATTATATGTAATTAATTATTTATTGTCAAGTATTTGCAAAAAATCTTACCAAGTATTGCTTATTCCCATTCAATAGTAGCCGGAGGTTTACCTGTAATATCATAAACAACCCTATTTACATGTTTTACCTCATTTACTATTCTACTAGATACCTTTTCTAAGATTTCATATGGAATTTTACTCCATTGTGCAGTCATAAAATCTGAAGTAGTTACAGCTCTTAATGCAATTGTATAATCATAAGTTCTTTCATCTCCCATAACACCGACGGAACGCATATTGGTCAGAGCGGCAAAGTACTGGTTGATCTCTGTGTAAGTACTGCAAAATATTGATTTATCTCTCTATTCAGTTTGGCATTTTCCACTTCTTGTCTGAAAATTGCATCTGCATTTTTTAATATTTCTAATTTTTCATCTGTTATATCTCCTATAACACGAATTGCTAATCCTGGTCCTGGAAATGGTTGACGATATACTAAGAATTCTGGTAATCCAAGTTCTATTCCTACTTTTCTTACTTCATCTTTAAACAAATCTCTTAATGGTTCTACTATTTCTTTAAAATTCACATGTTCAGGAAGTCCACCTACATTGTGATGGCTTTTAATTTTTGCTCCTACACCAACACCACTTTCTATTACATCTGGATATATGGTTCCTTGTACTAAATAATCTACAGTACCAATCTTTTTAGCCTCTTCTTCAAACACATGAATAAATTCCTCACCAATTATTTTTCTTTTTTGCTCAGGATCTGATATTCCTGCAAGTTTGTTTAAAAATCTTTCTTTTGCATCTACTTTTACAAAATTAACATTAAAGTTTTTAGTAAATATTTCTTCGACCTCTTTTGCTTCATTTTTTCTTAATAATCCATGGTCAACAAAAATACATGTTAAGTTATTACCAATAGCTTTATTAACTAATGCAGCTGCAACTGAAGAATCTACACCTCCAGATAACGCACATAATGCTTTTTTATTGCCTATTTTCTTTCTTAAATTTTCTATAGTCTGTTCAGCCAAAGAACTCATTTTCCAATTTCCAGCACATCCACAAATAGTGCATACAAAATTTTTTATAATATTAATTCCATTTTCTGTATGATTAACTTCTGGGTGAAATTGAATTCCATATAGTTTTTTTGAAATATTTTGCATTCCAGCAATTGGACAAAGTTCAGTTTTTGCAATATTTTCAAATCCTTGTGGTGTTTGTTCTACAAAATCCGTATGACTCATTAAACAATTATTTTTATTTTTAAAACCATTAAATAACTTTGAACTGTTTTTTATACTAACATTTGTAACACCATATTCGCGTTTATCAGCTTTTTTAACTTTTCCACCAAGCATGTATGTCATAAGTTGCATTCCATAGCAAATTCCTAAAATAGGTATACCTAATTCAAAAATTTCTTTGTCACATTTTGGTGCTCCATTCTCAAAAACACTAGCTGGTCCACCAGTGAAAATAATTCCTTTTGGTCTTTTTTCTTTAATTTTTTCTATACTAGTATTAAATGGAACAATTTCTGAATATACATTACATTCACGTACTCTTCTAGCAATTAGTTGATTATATTGTCCATAAAAATCTATTATTAAAATTAATTCCTTTTCCATGTTTTTCCTCCTATTCTTCTGCTTGCATATTTTTAAGAACTACATCATGTGCACTTCCTTCTTTAATACTAATGTTAGAAACTAAAGTTAATCTAGCCTTTTCATGTAATTCAGGAATACTAATAGAACCACAATTACACATGGTTGATTTTATTTTACTAACAGTAATTGCTAAATTTTCTTTTAAAGAACCTGCATATGGAATATAAGAATCTACGCCTTCTTCAAAAGAAAGTTTATTTTTCTCAGTTTCACCTAAATCATATCTTTGCCAGTTTCTAGCACGGTTTGAACCTTCACCCCAATATTCTTTATAAAAGTTTCCATTCATTTTTACAACACGAGTAGGGCTTTCATCAAAACGAGCAAAATATCTCCCCATCATTACAAAATCTGCCCCCATTGCTAAAGATAATGTAATATGATAATCATGTACTATTCCTCCATCTGAACAAATTGGAATATATATACCTGTTCTTTCAAAATACTCATTTCTAGCATCTACTACATCCATTAAACTACTTGCTTGTCCACGTCCTATGCCTTTTTGTTCACGAGTAATACATATAGAGCCTCCACCTACTCCTACTTTTATAAAGTCAGCACCAGCTTCAGCCAAATAATAGAACCCTTCTTTATCAACTACATTTCCTGCACCTATTTTTACATCTTCACCATAATTTTTTCTAATCCACTCTATTGTATTTTTTTGCCACACTGAATATCCATCAGATGAGTCCAAGCAAATTAGGTCTACTCCTGCTTCTACTAGTGCTGGAATTCTTTGTTCATAATCTCTTGTATTTATTCCTGCACCTACTATATATCTTTTGTTTTGATCTAACAATGAATCTGGGTTATTTTTTCTTTCTTCATAATCTTTTCTGAATACAAGATATTCCAAATTATCGTTTTCATCCAATATTGGCAAACAACTTATTTTGTTATTCCATATAATATCATTTGCTTCTGATAAACTAATTCCTTTTTTTGCACAAACTAAATTCTTACGTGGAGTCATATACATATCTATTGGATCTTCCATATTTACTCTTGATATGCGGTAGTCTTTATCTGTAACTAAACCTATTAATTTTCCATTACTTGTTCCATCTTCTGTAATTGTTACTGTTGAATGACCTGTTTTATTTATTAGTTCAATTACTTCTTTTATTTTTGTTCCACTTTTTACATTTGAATCACTGTCTATGAAACCTGCTTTATGCTTTTTTACTCTTCTTACCATCTCTGCTTGTGATTCTATTGATTGGGACCCATAAATAAAAGAACATCCACCTTCGCGCGCCAAAGCAATAGCCATTTTTTCTCCTGAAACAGCTTGCATTATAGCAGAAACGAACGGAATGTTCTCATAATATTTTGGTTGCTCACCTTTTTTAAATTTCACTAATGGTGTTTTTAAACTTACATTACTTGGTATACATCTTTCGTCTGTTAAATTTGGTATTAATAGAAATTCATTAAATGTTCTTGATATATCTTTTAGAATTTTGGCCATTTTATTTTCCCCCTTTTATGATTATTGTTAACAATTTTAACATATGAGGTTAATTCTTGGCAATACTTTATTTAAATTTATATTAATATCTAACTATAATATATATAGCAATTATAATTTCTAAAATCAAAATTATAGGAAATCCTACATAAAACCTAGGCTTTTTAGTTTTATGTCTAAACGCGTACATTCCTAAAATTCCACCTATTCCACCACCTAACAACACCATTGAAATCAATGTTTGTTCAGGAATCCTCCATGCACCTCTTTTAGCTTTCCATTTATCTATTCCCATAGATAAGAATGATACCAAATTTATTATTAATAGATAAATTATTATATTTTTAGGTGTTAAAACTTCTATTAAACTCATTATTCCTCCTTTATATAACACTTTAGTTTTAGTAAAAATAATTTTACCCAAACAAACTCAATTGGTTACTTTCACTCATTCCATCAAGTAACCCTACTCCTCTCATTGTTTCAATTGCAACTTTTCCAACTTTAGCACGAATTCTTAGTTCATCAATAGACATAAATTCTCCATTTAAAGCTGCCTTGTAAATATTTTCTGCATCTATTGGTCCTAATCCAGGTATAGCATCTAATGGAGGTCTAATCCCTTCATCTTCCATTAAGAATTTTGAATGATGTGATTTATATAAATCAATTGGTAAAAAATTTATACCTCTTTCATACATTTCTAAAACAAGTTCTAGAACAGGATACATTTCTTGCTCTTTGTTTGAAGCTGCATTTCCTGCTAATTCTATTTCTTTCATTTTATTTTTTACATGTTCTTTTCCATGGCACATTATTTCACTATCAAATTGTTTTGCTCTTATTGAAAAATATGCTGAATAATACGCTTTTGGAATATGTACTTTAAACCATGCTATTCTAAATGCCATTGTTACATATGCTGCAGCATGGGCTTTTGGGAACATGTATTTAATTTTTTCACAAGATTTTATATACCAATCTGGTACATTATGTTCTTTCATTAATTCTTTATATTCAGCCCATTTTTCTGGGTCTTTTAATGCTTTACCCTTACGAACTGTTTCCATTATTTTAAATGCTGGGTTTGGTGGTAAGCCTTGTTTTATTAAGTAAATCATAATATCATCCCTACAACATATTGCTTCATTTAATGTAACTGTTCCTGCTTCTATTAAGCTTTGAGCATTTCCAAGCCATACATCTGTACCATGTGATAGACCTGATATACGAATTAATTCATCAAATGTTGTTGGTTTTGTATCAACAAGCATTCCGTCTAACAAATTTTGTTCCAAATTCTGGAACTCCAAAGCTTCCTACTGGTGATTTAATTTGTTCTGGTGTTATTCCTAAAGCCTCTGTTGATGAAAATATAGACATTGTTTCTTTATCATCTAATGGTATTTTTTGTGGGTCAATACCTGTAATATCTTGAAGCATTCTTATTATAGTAGGATCATCATGACCTAATATATCTAGTTTTAATAGGTTTTGGTCTATAGAGTGATAATCAAAATGTGTTGTTATAATATCAGAATTAGGGTCATCCGCTGGATGTTGAACTGGTGTAAATTCATATATTTCTCTTCCTTTTGGAACAACTATAATTCCACCCGGATGTTGTCCGAGTTGTTCTTTTTATTCCTGTACACCCTTGTGCAATTCTTACAATTTCAGGTTTATTAACAGGTACTCCTCTTTCTTCATAGTATTTTTGAACATATCCATATGCAGTTTTGTCTGCAACAGTACCAACTGTTCCTGCTTTAAATGTTGTTCCTTTTCCAAATATAACTTCTGTATATTTATGTGCTTTTGCTTGGTATTCTCCGTGAAAAGTTTAAGTCAATATCTGGTTCTTTATCACCATTAAATCCTAAGAAAGTTTCAAATGGTATATCCATTCCATCTTTATCATATTTTGTACCACATTCAGGACATATTTTGTCTGGTAAGTCGAATCCATTTTTATAACCATAATCTGTAAAATCTGAGTGTTTACAATTTGGGCATCTATAATGTGGTGGAAGTGAATTAACTTCTGTTATTCCTGTCATATTAGCAACAAATGATGAACCAACTGAACCTCTTGAACCTACCAAATATCCATCTTCATTTGATTTCCATACTAGTTTTTGAGCAATTATGTACATAACTGAGAATCCATTTTTTATAATTGAGTCTAGTTCTTTATCTAATCTTTCTTGAACAATTTCTGGTAATGGATCTCCATATAATTCATGTGCTTTTGTGTATGCAATATCTTTTATTGTTTGTTCACAATTATCAATATATGGTGGACATTTTTCTGGTGAAATTGGGCTTATTCTTTCACACATATCTGCTATTTTATTTGTATTTTCTACAACAACTTCATATGCTTTTTGTTCACCTAAATATTGGAATTCTTTAAGCATTTCTTCTGTTGTTCTTAAATATAATGGTGCTTGTTCATCACTATCTGCATATCCTTGGCCTGCCATTAAAATTCTTCTATATATCTCGTCTTGCGGATCCATAAAGTGCACATCACAAGTGGCTACTACTAATTTTTCTAATTTTTCTCCTAATGAAACTATTTTTCTATTTATATCTTCAAGTGCATGAACATCTGGAACTGTTCCATTTCTTACCATAAACATATTATTGCCATTTGGTTGAATCTCTAAATAATCATAATCTTTAGCAATTTCTTCTATTTCATCATCTGGTTTTCCAGCAACAATTGCTCTATACAATTCACCTGCTTCACAAGCACTTCCTAATATTAAGCCTTCTGAATATTTTTTATATATTGATTTTAATATACGTGGTTTTTTGTAAAAATAGTGTAAATGCGAAATTGATATTAATTTATATAAATTTCTTAAACCAACATAATCTTTAGCTAAAATAATTGCATGATAACTTGGAAGTTTTTTATAAGCATCTTTTGAATTTCCATCATCTGAAACTATATCGATATCATCAATTGTTTTTGCACCTTTTTCTTTAAGCATTTTCATCATTACATTAAATACTTTTACAGTTGTATCTACATCATCTAAAGCTCTGTGAGCTACTTCTACTTTTATTCCAAGTTTTTCAGCAATTAATCCTAATTTGTATTTTTTGAACTCTGGAAATAATGCTTTAGATAATCTTAATGTATCTAAATATGTATTATTTAGAGTATAACCTAATTGTTTTCCATGATATTTTAAAAATGGAATATCAAAATCTGCATTATGCGCAACCAGTACTGAATCTCCTATAAAATCTAGTATTTTAGGAAATACTTTATCTATTGTTTCTGCATCTTTTACCATATCATCTGTAATATTTGTAACCTCTACAACTTTTGGTGGTATTGGTTTTTCAGGATTTACAAAACATGAAAATTCGTCAAGTACTTCTCCATTTTTTATTTTCATTATTCCTACTTCTGTTATTTTTTCAGTTCTAAATGAAAGTCCTGTTGTTTCTAAATCTAGTACACAATATGTAGTATCTATGTCTTGTCCTTTTGAATATGCTACAATTGGTGTTTTATCTGGAACTAAATATGCCTCAACACCATAAATTACTTTCATATCTGGGTTATTAAATCCCAACAATTTATGTGCCTCTGGAAATGCCTGCACAACACCATGGTCTGTAATTGCTATTGATTTCATTCCCCATTTCATCGCTCTTTTTATTAAATCTTTTGCTGATGTCATACCATCCATTTGACTCATTTGAGTATGCATATGTAATTCTACTCTTTTTACTGGTGCTTCATCTTTACGTACTACCTTTTTCATTCCTTGAGTTTCTACAACAATATTTGCTATTGCCCCTAATTCTTTTGCAAATGGGTCAAATTGTACATTTGCTGATACACGCACACCTTTAGCATCTTTTAGTCTTTTTAAAATATTTTTGCTTTTATCAGCCTCAGCAAATATTTTACATGTAATTGTACTACTTCCATCATATACATCAAATGGTATTAATACTTTTCCTGTTTTTAACTCACGGGTATCACCCATATTAACAATTTCACCATCAATACATGCTTTTCCTGTATCTATTGATAAATCTACTATTTTTAATAATGGATCTTTTATATTTGCATTTCTTCCGTAAATTACTGGTGATTGTTCTTCATCATCTACTAACACTGAATCTGGTTTTGGTGATGTATTTCCTGATGATGTAGAATTATTTGGTATTGTTTTATTTATTTCTGAATTTGAATTTCCACTTGAAGTTGTTCCGTTTTGACCATTGTTTTGATTTCTTCTAGCCAATAATTCTTGTTCTCTAGCCTCAACTTCTTTTCTCTTTTCTGCCATCTCTTCTCTACGTTGTTTTTCCGCTTCTATATTTGCCCTTTTTATAGCCTCAGCTTCAAGCATTTTAGATTTTTGTTTATATTCATTAACTTTTTCTTCTGATTGATTATCAAAATATTTTATTTTATATCTTTTACCATAAATATTATAAATAATTTCAGAAAAAACTGTTATTAAAAAACAAAAAGTTATGTCGCACTGTAGAACACCCGAAGAAAAGAAAAAACTTATAACCCGCCTTAAAAGGCTTGAAGGCCAAATGAGGGGACTTCAAAAAATGATAGATACAGAT
>SAMEA104315430__coassemble_1024_pt1 | contig 10015 bp, 8 predicted proteins | sample SAMEA104315430__metabat2_low_PE_049 | metagenome-assembled genome bin SAMEA104315430 (sample SAMEA104315430) | gut metagenome | biome: Monkey gut; feature: monkey-associated habitat; material: faeces | place: China | collected 2013 | reverse complement strand
TTCATAAAATTCTGGTAAACTTTTTAATTTATATAATTGTTGTTCACCTATTTTGAATTCTAATTTTAAATTTGAATTATATTTATCTATTATTAATTTTGGTAATATTTTTATATTTTTATTTTTTGAATTTGTAATATTATTCTCTGAATTTTGTGAGTGGTCATAATAAAATTCATTAACTAATTGTTGAAACAACTTGTAATCTTTTGAAGATTTTTTATTCACATTAGGTAATGAATTAGATTCTACATTTTCATTTGCCTGAACTCCAGTAAAAATTCTTATATATTCTGGATTATTATCAAACTCAACCATTGCAGCAACTATATGTTTACATGCTGCATAATTTTTTTGGTAATCTGGACATGTACATTTTAAATCTTCTAATTCGTTGTTTTGAACCTTTATATATACATCATAATTATTTCCAGTTCCTTTTACTTTAGCTTTTAATTCAAAATTTTTATTATCTTCATATATTACTTTTGTAATGTTCACTCTTTTTTTTGCAACATATTCCATTGCTTTTTCTTTTCTTGTTGTACCAGCATCATAGCACAAATCTTCTAAAAGTTCTGGATTTACCATTTTATTTTTCCCCTTATTTTTTCAAAATTTATAATATATTATTATAATATATTTTCAGTTGTTTAGCAATAGCCGAAGAGGAATTTTTCATGGAATGTTTGACTCCTGAACAATAAACCCCTGAATTTTTTATATTCTAATTCATTTTGTTCACACCATTCAATTGCTATTTGTTTATATTTTTTATCTCTAAAATCATACCAGTCTCAATTATTCAGATACAATTTTAATAACATAGTATCGTTAATAGTTATATGCACATTTTTATATATTTTATATGTAAAAAAGAATAAATTCGCAATAGAACTTATTCTTTTTTTACCCTTATCTCGTACCTTTTTATTTTGTACTTTTTATTTTGTACTTTTCTTTTTTCTTCCTCTTTTTGTCTTAGTTTTTTCTACATCTACTGCCTCATCTGGATTCCAAACTTCCCCTGTTTTAGGCTTATTCCATGATATATAACTACAACTATCAGGATTATTTTCACAAATATAAAATTTCTTTTTTCTTTTTGTTTGTTTTATTTGAACTTTCCCCCCGCAACAAGGGCAAGGAACATCTATAGTTTCTATAATAGGTTTTGCATTTTTGCATTCTGGGAAACCAGGACATGCTAAAAATTTACCATATCTACCATACTTATAAACCATCATTCTTCCACATTTATCACATGGAACATCTGAAACTTCATCAACTAAAACAACATGCTCTAATTCTTTTTCCACTCTTGCTAATTCTACTGAAAAAGGTCCATAAAATTCTTTTATTACATTCTTCCAATATTCTTTTCCTTCTGCTATTTCATCAAACTCTTCTTCTATTTTTGCTGTAAATTTCACATCTAGTATATCAGTAAAATTTTCTGTTAATAATTTATTAACTATTTTTCCTAATTCTGTTGGTGATAGTTGTTTTTTTTGTTTTTCTATATATCTTCTTTCTAATATTGTTGTAATTGTTGGTGAATATGTACTTGGTCTACCAATTCCTTTTTCTTCTAAGCTTTTAACCAAAGTAGCTTCTGTATAACGTGCTGGTGGTTCTGTAAAACTTTGTTTTGGTTCTATCTTTTTTAATCTCAATGCTTGGTTTACAGATAATTCTGGTAATGTTGTAATTTCATCATCTTTTTCATTATCTAATGTTTCTACATATAATTTCATGAATCCTTGGAATTTTAATGTTTGACCATTTGCTTTAAATATGTAATCATTTACATTTATATCTACACTAGTTGTATCATAAACCGCTGTAGACATTTGGCTTGCAACAAATCTATTATATATAAGATTATATAATTTATATTGATCTGGTGTTAATGATTCTTTTATTTTTTCTGGATTCAAATCTATATATGTTGGTCTTATAGCCTCATGTGCATCTTGCGCATTTCCCTTTGTTTTATAATATCTGTTTTCGTAATATGCACTTCCATAATTATTTATAATATATCCTTTTGCCGCTGTTCTTGCTTCTTCAGAAATTCTTGTTGAATCTGTTCTCATGTAAGTTATTAAACCTACTGTTCCTTTATCTGGAACTCTAATACCTTCATATAATGTTTGTGCAACACTCATTGTTCTTTTTAAAGTAAAATTTAATTTTCTTGAAGCCTCTTGTTGCATTGTACTTGTTGTAAAAGGTGGCGCAGGATTTTTTTTCTTTTCTGATTTTTTTATATCTTGTACTATATATTTTCCATTTTCTATTGCTTTTAACACTGCATTTACTTCTTTTTCTGAATGGATATCCACTTTTTTATCACTTGTACCATAAAATTTTGCTTGAAAAGATTTTTTTGATTTTTCATCTTTTAGATTAGCATATATATTCCAATACTCTTCTGGTACAAATTTTTCAATTTCTTCTTCTCTATCTACAATTAACTTAACAGCAACAGATTGAACTCTTCCTGCTGATAATCCTCTTTTTACTTTTTTCCATAACAATGGACTCATTTTATAACCAACTATTCTATCTAAAACTCTACGTGCTTGTTGAGCATCTACTAAGTTTTTATCTATAATACGTGGTTCTTTCATTGAATTTTGAACAGTTTCCTTTGTTATTTCATTAAAAGTAACTCTGCATACACTATCTTCTGGTATTTCTAAAATATGTGCCAAATGCCAAGCTATAGCTTCCCCTTCACGGTCAGGGTCAGTTGCAAGATATACTTTTTTTGCACTTTTAGCTTCCTTTTTTAATTCTTTTATTAAATCACCCTTACCTCTAATATTTATATATTCTGGTTCAAAGTCATTTTCTACATTAACAGCCAACTTAGACTTTGGTAAATCTCTAATGTGTCCCATTGAAGCCAATACTTTTGTACTACCTCCAAGAAATTTTTTAATAGTATTTGCCTTAGCTGGTGACTCCACAATCAACAATTTATCAGCCATATGAATATCTCCTTTTCTTTTTTATACTTATCTATTCTAGACTATATTATGTATTTTTTCAAGTGGTATTGTAATTTTTTTGCTAATATATTGTAATTATTTTGCTAATATTTATAACATTTAAATATTGTGTTGATTTCAAACCTAACTGCCAATTGTTACATTACACTTTTTAAATGATTAAGTTTATATTTTCCTTTATAAAACATTATTTCTATTACATCAATTCTTACATATACATCTTCTATTTTGTTACAATATAAATAATATTTTATACTATTCATAATATGTCTCTGCTTTTGGATATTAACCGCTTCTGAAGGAAGTCCATAATAAAAATTAGTTCGTGTTTTTACCTCAAAAAATACTAATTCCAAGCTATCATAATCATATGCAATTATATCAATTTCACCTTGCCTACATCTAAAATTTCTTTCTATTATTTTATATTTATTTTTTATTAAATATTTACAAGCTAAACATTCCCCTTCACTTCCTACTTTCTGTTTTTCATACATACAATTCTTCTCTTATTGAATAATTCACTCCAGACTTATTTATAATTAAGCCTTTTAATTCTAAAATAGTTAAATAAACATTCATCTTTTGTATACTCATTTTTAACTCATTACTAATAACCTCTGGATTAACAATTTTATTTTCCTTTATGTAAAAATATATCTGTTTAGCTTGCTCATCTAAATTTTTCAACTCTTCTTGTTCTAAAATTTCTATCTTCTGCAATTTCTTCTTTTCTTGTGTTTGCTCAAAATTTTCAGAAAATTCACTTTTCTGTAACCATCCTAATTCATATAAAATATCACTACCTGTTGTAGCAATGATTGCACCTTTTTTCAACATATTTATTATACCAGCACTGTTTTTACTTCCAACAATTAGGCACACAAAACACCTTTTTACCTTGATCAAGTGCATAATGTGCTGTTATACTAGTTCCACTTCTATATGTTGCTTCAACAACAACAGTTCCCATAGAAAGACCACTAACAATTCTATTTCTCTCAGGGAAAAAACGTTTTTGTGCCACTGTATCAGGAGTATACTCTGATACAACACACCCACCAGAACTTATGATTTTTTTAAACAACCCTTTATTTTCTTTTGGAAACACATGATCAAAGCCAGAACCCAACACAGCTATTGTTTTTCCATTATTTTCTATACAAGTCTTATGTGCAACAGCATCAATACCAACAGCCATTCCACTAACTATGCATATATTATTCTTAGTTAAATCCCTAGTTATATTTCTTGCCATTATATTACCATACTCACTCATATTCCTTGAACCTATCACCGTTACAGACGGATTGCTTAACAGACTTATATCACCTTCACAATATAAAACCTTAGGAGGATTTAATATATTCCTTAATTGCATAGGATATTTTTCATCACTTATTGTAAGAGTTTCCACATACCTCATTCCTTTCTAAAACTATAATTTTTATTTTATACTTTTAACCTAAAACCATTAAATACACTACCATTATTCGGAGAAAGAAATTTTTACTTTTGAAAAAATAAAACTCCGACCTGAGCCACCCAACATCTAACCCAAGTCATTATCGTAACAATTCCAATCAACATAGTACGCACTCCACCGCGTTTGAAGGAGTTTATTTTTTCAAAAGTAAAAATTTCTTTCTCTCGGTGCTAACCCCAATCACACCCCTCCATACCTCTTATCCAACCTACGATACTGTATCCCCTCCAACACATGTTTCACCAAAACCCTTTCGCTTCCATCCAAATCAGCAATTGTTCTAGCTACCTTCAAAATTCTTCCATAAGCCCTAGCACTCAATTTCAACCTTTCAAAAGCATTTTCCAAAATTTTTCTTCCCTCATTGTCCAATTGACAAAACTCCTCTATCAAACTCGGAGTTAATTCAGCATTAGAAAATATTCCATACTTTTTATACCTCTCCTTTTGAATATTTCTAGCACTATTAACCCTTTTTCTAATCTCCTCAGAACACTCCTCCTCTTCATCAGAGTTCAAATCCTGATATTCTACCGGACTAACCTCAACTTGAATATCTATTCTATCTAATAACGGACCACTTATCTTTCCTAAATATTTTTTAATACTCTCATCACTACATTTGCATTCTCTATCAGAACCATAAAATCCACATGGACACGGGTTCATACTAGCAACAAGCATAAATTTGCACGGAAAAGTCAAAGCCTGAACAGATCTACTTATTGTTATTTCTCCATCCTCTAATGGACCTCTTAATACTTCTAAAGTATTTCTATTAAACTCTGGTAATTCATCAAGAAATAAAACTCCAAAATGAGATAAACTAATTTCACCGTGGTTTTGGGTATTTGCCACCACCAACTAATGATGCAGGTGAAATAGTATGATGTGGAGACCTAAAAGGTCGTGTATTAATTACAGGAAAATTTTCAGATAAATTTCCTGCTATACTATGAATTTTAGTAATTTCAAGACACTCTTCAAAACTCAACTCTGGTAATATAGTTGGGATTCTTTTAGCAATCATTGTCTTTCCTGAACCAGGACTTCCAATCATTAATAAATTATGCCCACCACTAGCTGCAACTTCAATAGCTCTTTTTATATTTTTCTGTCCTTTTACTTCTGAAAAATCTAAGCAATAGTTATTGCCATTACTAAAAAAATTATTATTATTTTCAATTTCATCAAACCCTGTATGAATAAAATTTATATTAATATGATTATTTAAATAAGCAACAGTCTGCTGTAAACTAGAAACAGGTATTATTTCTATACCCTTAACAAAGCTTGCTTCTCTAGCATTTTCCTTAGGCAACACAACTTTTTTTATACCCAATTTGACAAGTTCAATGCACATTGGCAACACACCATTTACTTTATTTACACTTCCATCTAAAGATAACTCTCCTATGAAAACAACATCCTTAAAATCATAATGTACTATATCATTTGCACTTAAAATTCCTATTGCAATTGGCAAATCAAAAATTGACCCTTCCTTCTTCTTAGTTGCAGGTGCTAAATTTACAATTACTTTTCTACTATACATATTAAAACCTGAATTTTTTATAGCAGTTTTAATTCTTTCCCTAGCCTCTCTTATTGTAATATCAGGAAGTCCGAACTATTTCAAAACTTGGTAGTCCTCCTGCCACATCAACTTGCACATCGACCAAATAACCATTTAGTCCATGTAATGACACACTTTTAACAATTGATAACATTTTTCAAAACCATCTCCTATATTTTATTCAACCTTTATTTTACTTTTATTTAATTTTAATTATATGGATTTCCAAAAGGCTATAAGAACTTAACCTTTTTACAAGAATATTAAATATTTTGAATTAATTTAAACTATTACTATTAAACCACACTTTTCTAAGTTATTCAAGCATTTTCGTACCACAAAATTCGACAATTTTCAGAAGTCAGTTTCCACTAGCAATTGCGCAAAATTCTTTATTTTTATTTACAAAAAATTGCCACAAACACTATTCCATTAGCATAGAAAATTACCAAAAACCCCATTCATTTTACCAAAATTTACATCTATTTTAACACATCTATTTTGACAAAAAAATTGCCAGAAAGTTCCGTCCCTTCTAGCAATTTTTTTAAATTTACATTTTCAAATCCTTCCAAGCCTTTTTCAAAATTTCCTTAGAATTCTCATAAGTCAATCTTTCCAAAGTTTCTTCATATGTTAACCACAAAATGTTTTGCACTTCTTCCTCTTGTGGTCTCATATCTCCTGCAACTTTCTTAGCTACAAAAAATACAACATCCTTTTCAACACCTTCTTTTGGAGAATAAGTTTCTACATATCTGTAATTTTCATTAACTTCAACATCATAATTTGTTTCTTCCTTAATCTCCCTTATAGCTGTTTGAACCTCTGTTTCTCCAGCTTCAACATGTCCTTTAGGAAACCCCCAATGTCCTTCCGCTTGTTGAATAACTAAAATTTTTCCACCATCTAGAACAATAGCTCCACAACATTTTTCATACTTCATATTGTTGCACCCTTTCCTTTATCAAATTTATATTATAATGCATTTTCCATATATTTTTTTGAAATCAATCACATTACTATATAATTTATCTTATTATAATATTAGCATCATCAGCATCTACAATTAATGTTGAACCAGAAACTACTTCATCACCAATTATTTTCTTAGCAACCAATGTTTCAATATTATTTTTAATAAATCTTTTCAAAGGTCTCGCACCAAAGTTTTGGTCATATCCATTTTCAACAATAAATTCTTTTGCTTTATCAGTAATTTCAATTTTAATTTGTTTAGACTCCAATCTTTTTTGTAAATCTGCTAACATTAAATCTATTATAGTATAAATTTGTTCTTTCATCAATGGTTTATAGAAAACAATTTCATCTAAACGATTCAAAAATTCAGGTCTAAACGATTGTTTTAATAAATTCTCGACCTGTTTTTTAGCATCTTCAGATATTTCACCTTTATCATTTATTCCTTCTAACAAATATGAAGAACCTAAATTAGATGTTAAAATAATTATTGTATTTTTGAAATCGACAGTTCTTCCTTGTGAATCTGTAATTCTGCCATCATCTAATACTTGAAGCAATATATTAAATACATCTGGATGTGCCTTTTCAATTTCATCTAATAATACAACTGAATATGGTCTTCTTCTAACCGCTTCTGTTAATTGTCCACCTTCTTCATATCCAACATATCCTGGAGGCGCACCAATTAAACGGCTTACACTAAATTTTTCCATATATTCAGACATATCTATTCTTACCATATTATGCTCATCATCAAACAAAGCCTCTGCTAAAGCTTTAGCAAGTTCAGTTTTACCAACACCTGTTGGTCCCAAGAATAAGAAAGAACCTATTGGTTGATTTGGATTAGCAATTCCTGCACGAGAACGAATTATTGCATCACTAACTTTTTTCACAGCCTCATCTTGACCTACAACTCTTTCATGTAGAATATCCTCTAAATGTAATAATTTTTCTCTTTCACCTTCCATTAATTTTGAAACTGGAATTCCTGTCCATCTACCTATTATTTTAGCAATTTCCTCACCTGTGACTTCATTTCTTAAAATACTATCTTTACCTTTTCTTTCTTCAACTTTCTTTTCCTCTTCTTCTAATTGTTTTTGCAAAGTTGGTAATTTTGAATATTTCAATTCTGCCGCTTTATTTAAATCATAAACCCTTTCAGCAGCCTCAATTTCACCATTAACTTTTTCTAACTCTTCTCTTATTTTTTGAACTTTACCTATCTCTTCTTTTTCATTTTCCCATTTAGCCTTCATTTCTTTAAACTTTTCTTTCATATCTGCAAGTTCTTTCTGAACTTCTACTAAATGTGCTTTTGAAATTTCATCAGTTTCCTTCTTTAATGCAGCCTCTTCAATTTCATGTTGCATAATTTTTCTTGAAATATCATCTAATTCCGTTGGCATAGACTCTCTTTCTGTTTTTATTAATGAACAAGCCTCATCTATTAAATCTATAGCTTTATCAGGTAAAAATCTATCTGATATATATCTATGTGAAAGTACTGCAGCTGTAATTAAAGCTTGGTCATGAATTTTAACTCCATGAAAAACTTCATAACGTTCCTTCAACCCTCTTAAAATTGATATAGTATCCTCAACACTAGGCTCATCAACCATTACAGGTTGAAAACGTCTTTCTAATGCAGCATCTTTTTCAATATATTGACGATACTCATTTAAAGTTGTAGCACCTATACAATGCAATTCACCTCTTGCAAGCATTGGTTTTAACAAATTTCCTGCATCCATAGCACCATCTGTTTTCCCTGCGCCAACTATTGTATGAAGTTCATCAATAAACAAAATAATCTTACCTTCACTCTTCTTTATCTCATTTAAAACAGCTTTTAACCTTTCTTCAAATTCGCCACGATATTTAGCACCAGCAATTAGTAACCCCATATCCAATGAAAAAATTTTCCTATTCTTTAAATTATTTGGAACATCCCCATTTACAATTCTTATCGCTAAACCTTCAGCTATAGCTGTTTTACCAACACCAGGTTCACCAATTAAAACAGGATTATTCTTAGTCTTCCTTGACAAAATTCTTATAACATTTCTTATCTCTGAATCTCTTCCTATAACAGGGTCTAACTTATTTTGCTTTGCAAGTTCCACTAAATCTTGACCATACTTATTTAAAACATCATATGTTTCTTCGGGATTTTCACTTGTCACCCTTGTATTCCCCCTTACATCTTTCAAAGCAGATAAAATACTTTGTTTACTAATACTATTATTTCTTAAAATACTTCCTATCTTTGCATTTGGATTATTAATAATTCCAAGTAAAATATGTTCTACAGACACATATTCATCTTGCATTTTTTTAGCCTCATCCTCTGCTGATAATAAAACCTTATCAACATCATTTGATATATACACCTTATCAGGCTCACGCCCAGTACCTGTAACTGACGGAATTGCCTCTATTGCATTATCTAACTCAGACTTTAACATATTTACATTTATATTCATTTTTTTAAATAACTCCGGTATAAAACCATTTTGCTGATTTACCAAAGCCTGTAACAAATGCTCCTCTTCTATTTGCATATTTTGATTTTGAAGTGCTATTTTTTGTGCCTCAGTTAAAGCTTCAATTGATTTCTGTGTAAAATTTTGCATATTCATAACTAACCCCTCCTTTTATATATTATTACTTATTTTTGTAGTCATTATTCTATCCATCTTTCTATTATACTACCATTTTTTAGCAGAGTCAATACAAGAGTGCTAATTTTTTTTAAAAAAAATGCACTCTCCAAATCAACTTCTCTAAAACCACATTTACAAAAAAATTTTTTACACCTTACTTTCCAACCTCATTTTTACTCTCTTACCTCCCAACCCCATTCGAAGAAAGAAATTTTTATTTTCTTACCTCCCAACCCTATTCGGAGAAAGAAATTTTTACTTTTGAAAAAACAAATCTCCG
>SAMEA104315430__coassemble_797_pt1 | contig 11953 bp, 15 predicted proteins | sample SAMEA104315430__metabat2_low_PE_049 | metagenome-assembled genome bin SAMEA104315430 (sample SAMEA104315430) | gut metagenome | biome: Monkey gut; feature: monkey-associated habitat; material: faeces | place: China | collected 2013 | reverse complement strand
CATATTTTTTCATTTGTTATCCCCCTTATTTGATTTGGTAGTACTAACAATATTTTTCTCACTCTATTTATATGCAAATTAAATCATAACGTTAGAACTCTGTCAAGCATTCTATCGTTCGCCAAACCAATTAAAATCTGCGTTTCTGGTGTTTCTAATTAATCTTTTATTTCTCGTTTTGACAGATCTCCGAATATCCTTGCAACTCGTTTAAATTGCTTATTTTTTTATGCAAAATAAAAAAGCCAACGTCAGAATAATGATGCAGTGTACATCACATAAACACGTAGAAAGACAAGCTTTCTAGTTATCTGCTTTTAGCTTATAAATTCTTCAAAAGTGCAGTACTCTACATTCCGTAGAGTTGCAATTTCACTATAAAAAATCCATTCCGCTCTGGAATATTTACCTTTCAACTCTAAATATGTAAAACTCAATTTTATAATTTAAGACCACCTTGTCTTGCATATTTAAAGAATAAATCACTACCTCTTTCAACTACTGTTTTAAATATTGCAATTTCCTCATCTGTATAATGTCCGTCTTGTTTTATTATATTATAACTTGGTAATTCAAATATAACTGTATCAAATCCATACTCCATTGTTCTTTATTAAATATTCTTCTCCGTTTTCTTTTTTACGAATATCTGAAGAAACTACCATCGTTCCATCTGCATAAGTAACAAATTCGTGCATCATGTCAATTCACTCTCCTTTTTGCTTATTAAATATCTCATAATTAGTATAACATATTTTATTTAATTTGAATAGCCAAATAAAAAATTTACTTTCATACCAACATTTTTACATTATTAGGTATAAAAGTAAATTGTATTCACTATAATAGGTTATTTACCTCATCTTTTATACTTTTTAAATTCCGGACATTAAGTAACTAGGTGTATGATTTCCTAGGTGCTTAATGTCAAAAAACTAATTATTTTTAATTACTATTTAATTTTTCATTTATCAATCGTAACTGGATTTTTAAAGGTTAATTTAATTTTTATATTTTTCTCTTTATCAAATTCTATTTTTTCAATTAGTTGTTCTAACATAATTTTATTAGGCTTTTCTAATTTTAAGAACTCATCTGCTACTTGTTTTATTTTTTTGAAATCTATTTGAGGAGTTTGCTCGTTGTTTTGATTTAAAGCGTTTTCTGTTTGTCTTATTTCTTTTAAAACTTTATCTCTTTGCTTTTGCATTTTTTCGTAAATCACTTTAAAATCTTCTAATTGTATTACTTTACTAATTTTATCTTGATAGATTTCCTCAATGTTTTGCTCCACTTTTTTTAATTCTTCTTTTAAATTTTTTAAAGAGATTTTTAATAGATTTTCTTTTGATTCAGCTTCTAATTTCGCTTCTTCGTAAATTTGTTTTATCTCTTCTTCTGTTAAATTTATCTTTTCTAATTCACTTTTTACTTGTTGTTTTACAGACACTTCTATCAAGTTTGCAGATATTTGCTTGCAATCACATAGTCCACTATAATTATTTCTCTTCGAACAAATAAAGTATGTTGTTTTCCACACGCTTCCATTTTTTCTCTTTTCTTGTCTACATCTTAAAGTTGCTTTATTTCCACATTCTCCGCAATATACTAAACCTTTTAGTTCATGGTCATATTTTCTATCTCGTACTTTCGTATATCCATTTAATTTATCTTGTGCTTTATTCCAAGTTTCAATATCAATAATTGGTTCATGCATATGTTCTAAAACAATATGTTCTTCTTTTTTAGTACATCTTACCTTTGCAATTTTATGACTTACCTTTTGGAACTTTCTTCCAACAACACTTCCGAAGATAAACCTCATTTCTTAAAATCTTACCAATTAGGGCTCTTAGCCACACATATTTCCGGTTTGGATTTACACTTTTTTCTTCATATATGTTGGAATTTTTAAATACACTGCTGGTGGCAAAACTTCTCTTCTATTTAATTCATCTGCAATTTTTATTGTTGACATTCCTTTATTCACATACATATCAAATATTTCTTTTATAATTTGTGAGCTATATTCATCTGGCACTAAATGATTTTTTATATCCGTATCTTTTTTATAACCATAAGGTGGAATACCTGCTTGATATTCGCCTTTTTCAATTTTTCTTTGTTTAACACTTTTTATTTTGTTGGAAATATCTTGCGCATAATAATCATTAAAACTTAGCTTAAATGTTAAAAACTGCAAACCATCTGGTTTTGATGTATCTACATTATCTCCTATAGCAATATATCTAATGGCTTTGGCTGGTAAATATCTTTCCAAATAATAACCAGTATCAATATGATCTCTTCCAAACCTTGATAAATCCTTTGTTATAATACAATCTATTTTTCCATCTTCAATATCTTTAAGCATTCTTTGAAACCCTGGTCTATTAAAATTTGTTCCAGTAAATCCATCATCAACATATTCTCCTGAATCAAATAATTCTTCGTGACCTAAAATGTAGTTGTCAATTATATCCCTTTGATTTTCAACGCTTTCACTTTCCCTATCATCTCCATCATCACGAGAAAGCCTTATATATTTTGCAACTCTAATACTTCTATAACTATTTACTCTACTCATAATTCACTCTCCTTCCTCGAGAGCAAATAGCCTATTTATAGTACAAATTGTACCGTGTACTTTAAAATTTGTCAGCTCAAATAGGCATTTATTTTTCATTTATAGTTATATAATTTATGTACTCTTCTTTTAATAATTTCAAAATTATCTGCTTAAAACTCTCTTTACCATATTCAATGCTAACATTCAAAATCTCTTTATCTTTCACGACTCATCTCTCCCAATTTTTTTCTTTTTTTAATTTTATGAACAAAAAAAAGAATTATTACTTTTGTATTTTTACATAACAAAAAGAGAGCTGCTTTGGCTCTCTCGTTGGATACATATTTTCATATTAAGATACTACTACCTCTTAATTACATAGTCAATGAATAGATTTTGAAGAAATTTTGAAATTTGTATTTCTTCTTTACTTTTAATCATTTTGTGTATTTATACCACTAAATTTCTAAAAAATAAAATATTTGATTTTTCAAATGCTTTATTTTAATACTTAATTATTTAATTTTCGAACATATTTTCTTTAAGAATATTGTAATTTATATCATTAAAAATTATGCTAATACTCTACAATTTTTTCTATTGCATAAATTGAATACACATATAGCAAATATAATTTGAATACAAATAGAAATAATCATCCCTATCCCTTCGTTAATTGATATTCCATAACTTACAATTGCATTACCAAAAGCATGAAAGATAATGCATGGCATTATACTGCCTTTTACTTTATTAAGTGCTGCAAGTGAAAACGCCGATCCCAACAATGAAACTGCAAACCATAAATAATTACCTGAATATTGATATGTGCCTTTAATAAAACAAAGTGGAATATGCCACACAATCCATATAGCCCAATTTATCAATATAGCAATAACAAATCCAAATTTTCTTTCTAATTTAGGTTGTAAATAACCTCTCCATCCAACCTCTTCAAATCCACCAAATAATAACATTACTGGTGTAAAAATAGTTACATGCCACCAATTACCAATTATACTTATATCACCAAATAAAAATGGTATACCAAATCGAATTACTAAAACGATACCAAGTAATAGTATTTCTAAAAACAGATTATTAAATTTAAAAATATATTTAAAAAAGCTGCGTATTCCCCTTTTATCAGATTCTTTTTGCTTCAAAATATATACAGTGATTGCAGGAGCACATGCTGCAATTATATAAAAAATGATTCCAATATTATATGCTGGATGTTCATATAATCCTAATTTACTTAAAACTATATCAAATCCCCAAAATAAATACGTTATAGCAAATGTAAGAATCAAATATTTACATATATTTTTAGACATTCTATCACCTCAATTAAAAATTATAAATCAATAAATAAATAGCCAAATTACTATTTATCAAAAGAAATTTTACCTCTTTAATCTATAAAAATTATATCAGACCTATAATGACTTATCAAGGACATTTTTTCACTAACTTCTAACGGCAGGATAGTGATGCAGTATTCATCACATAAACACATAGAAAGACAAGCTTTCTAATTTTCTGCTTTTAGCTTAAAATCTCTGCAAAAATGCAGTACTCTACATTTTTTCTGCTTTTAGCTTAAAATCTCTGCAAAAATGCAGTACTCTACATTCTGTAGAGTTGCTATTTTATTTTATATTTCGTTATTTTTAGTCCATACCACTCTGGAATATTTTCAAATATTTCCTATTTTAAAATCTCCCAATAACCACTTTTGTTTGACCCAACTCTTCTTATATATTCCTTATCCTTTAAACTTCTAATTATTTTATTAATATATACTTCACTATATTCTGTTAGTCTTATAAAATCAGTAGTTTTATATGTTGGATTACTTTTTATTAATTCTAAAAGTTTAATTTCAGCATCATTTAGTTCTATATTTTCTGGTGTTTTATCAATACTTTCTAGCAATTCCTTATTCAATGGTATTGTAACAATTATAGTATGTTCACTTATATAAAAAGCATCTTTTCCATAATTTTTAACTATTAAAGGAATTCCATGTCCAGTTTGGTCAATATAATCCAAATCGCTAAATACTTTTAAAAGTTTTTTATTTATTGGTTTTGATACTCCAGCAAAAAAATCTTCCATAGTTAATGCTGAAGGTAATCCACCATTAGACACAATTTCTATTCTATCATCATATATATATACTGCTGGTGGTATTTCTTCTGACCACTTTGTGTGCACACATGCATTCATCCATGCTTCTTTAAAAGAACTAAAATCAAAATACTTTTCTTCTTGTCTTTGAATTCCACCTACTTTAACTTTAGTTTCATTTATACTTTCCATATATTCTAAAACATTATTTACAGATAATAATAAGCATTTTCCACCATAATCAGTTCTTTTCAGCATAACAGTTTTATCAGTTCCAGCAAATGTAACCACCTTAATTGATAAATCATTTTTATCTGCTAATAATTCTGCCATCAAATTATACTTTTTATTGTTGTTCATCAATCCCAAGTTTTCTTCAAATTTGTCATTATTAATTTTTATGTCGTTTGATAAGTATAAACCTTTTAACATTTTGAATGTTAAATCCTGATTTACTGCTTCTTTTTGAGCTATGAAGTCTGGCTCTCCATCTCTATTTATTAAAGCTTTTAACATTTCAGGAGATAACTGTTTATCTTCATCAAATGATCTACTATAATATTTTCCAAAAGCCGAATATGGAACATTATCTCCTTTTACATAAACCTTTATGATCTTTTTATCTTCTATAAGTTCTAACGCAATATTAGGTATTACTTGTGGTTTTATTCCTTCTGCAATTTTTCTTGAAACATCCCTTAATGTATTTTCATTTAAATCTGCTTGTCCTATAACATCTCCGTTGTTTTTTACTCCAAAATATAAGGTAGCTTCGCCATGTTTATTTAACATAGCAGAAATTGAAATCACACCTTCAATAAGTTCGCTTGTGCTTTTTTTGAATTCGATTTTTTCAGATTCTAAGCCTAAATTCATATAAAATCAATCTCCTTTTATTCTATACTTTATTCTATACTTTATTCTATACTTTATTCTATACTTTTGTCAAATATTCTAAAATTTTTATTTTCAATTTTATTCAATAACTGCTTCCTCACGACCAATTTTTATATACCTGTATCCCAAAGTGGTCAGGAAGAGCCATTTATATCAAAAATAAAAAATTTACTTTCACACCATAAAATCAAAAAAATGTGGTGTGAAAGTAAATTCATAATCACTATAATAGACTATTTCTCTCATTTTTATATTTTATAAATTCCGGACATTAAGAATATAGGTGCATGATTTCCAACAATATGCCCATCATCAATCATCCTTTTAACAAGTTCAGGTTGAGTATTCAAGTAATGTGCTGTTATAAAAAAACAAGCTTTTACATCATTTTGTTTCAAGACCTCTAAAATCTTTTCCATATAACCAGCCTCATATCCAGCATCAAAAGTCAAATATATCTTTTTACTTTGATCATTTCCAATACAAATTCCCTTATACTCATCCAACAATCTTTTATTTTCTTTACCAACATCTGGTTGCTTATGATTACCCTCTCTTTTAATACCCCAACATATTTTTTTGTTGCTTAAACCACCAGTTGCATTTACAGATAAAATTCCATTACCAAAATCTATATTATTAAGCTTTACAGCACAAAAAATAAAAGTTAAAACTATTACATTTGTAATTAGTATATATACTATCTTTTGCTTTTTCTTCATAAAATCACCCTTTCTATGTATTATCTTCTTTCTAATTTTATGAATTAAAACTGGAATTATTACTTTAGTATTATAAGCCAAAAACAAATCGCCTGACATATACAGTCAAACAATTTGTTCATTTTTTTATGAATCTTTATGCCAATATACCAAATATTCGAAACAGTTGTTTCCTTACTAAAAGGTGCTACTGCTTCAAAAAAATTATCCCAAACCAAGTTTACATATTTCACATATTTTTGCAAAATCAAAGTACCTCTTTTATATCAAATTACCTCTTTGCTTTATTTAAACTTATGCATCAAAATTTACTAAACCCCTTGATTTTTTAATATTTTTTCAAATTCTTTTTATTGACTTTTGTCACTTTTTAGATTATTATGTATTTAATTGGAAAAAAAAGGTAAAGAATGTTTTATGTTAATTATGTTATATAGATACTATTTTTTATACTTTATTTATATATTATAGGAGTTGATAATATGTTAAATTTTGTATTATGTGATGACAACAAAAGTATCTTAAATAAATTAGAACAAATGCTAGAATCAATATTCATACAAAACAATCTATCTGGAGAAATTGTCTTTTCAACAACAACCCCAGATACACTAATAAATTATATTGAAAACAATAAATTTGATGTTGTCATACTAGATATAGATTTAAAATCCGAAATCTCTGGTATATCTTTAGCTAACGCAATCAGAAAAAAAAACAAAAAAGTCTACATCATGTTCACAACTGCCCATTTAGAATATTCCCTACTCGCATACAAATACAAAACTTTCGATTTTCTAGCTAAACCAGTAACATTAGAACGCTTAGAAGAAACCATCTTAAGATTATTTGATGATGCCTCCACAGACAACACCGCATTCTTCAAGCTGAACAGCAAAAAATTCATCATCAACAACAAAGACATTTTTTTTATCCAAAAGCAAGGAAAAAAAGCCATTTTTAAAACATCAACAAATGACTTCGAAATAAACTCTTCATTTTCTGACATCCTAACCCACTTACCCCCCAACTTCATCAGATGCCACAAATCTTACATAGTAAACCTAAACAAAATTTCCTGCATCAAATCCAACAACATCATTATCTTTAATGATAAACCCAATGTCAAATGTTACATTGGACCAAAATACGAATATTTATTTACGGAGGTCGTTAACCATGGAACTACTACACAACATGTGGAATGTTTTAGTAACTGAAGATGAAAATTTAATGAGAATAGTATTATTATTTTTAGGTATTTTAGAGACTTTTGTAACATTAAAGTTATTTACAACAATTTTAGATATTAAATATACTAAAAAGCAATTAACTTTATATTTTATTTTTATGTTTATTTATGCTATATTTACTACATACATAATTCCAAATAATTTTGGGATATTTGTAACAATACTAGTTATACCACTAACAATCCATTGCATATTTAAAACATCATTTATTAAAAGTTTTTTAGCTGAAATAATTCCTATATCAATAGTAGTATTATTAGAAGGCATCTATATAAAATTATGTTTTTTATTGTTTAACATTAGTATAGAAAATTGTTCAAACATCATCATTTACAGAATTCCTTTTATACTATTTGTATATTTAACTATTTACATATTATACAGGATTATTTTATCCATAAAATTGAACATTGATGTTTTTAATAGTTTAGATAAATATCATAAAAGACTATTAATTCTAAATTTAATATTTATATTGATTTCTGTTAGTGCTCAATTCTATTTATTGCTTTTTTATAATAATGTGTTGCCATTATACATAACTTTAATAAGTTTACTCAGTCTAATAGCATATTCGATAATAAGTATCTACAGCATTATGAAAAGCGTAAAATTAGAAATTACTCAAAGAGAACTTGAACAAACTCAATTACATAATAAAACATTAGAATTATTATACAATAATATAAGTGCATTTAAACACGACTTTTCAAATATAGTTACTGCTTTAGGACGGATTTGTGTACTCTAAAAATATAGATGGATTAGAGAAGTACTATAATAAAATATTAGATGAATGCCATATTAACAATAATTTATCTACTCTTAATCCTACTACTATAAACAATCCAGCTATTTATAATATTTTAGCCACAAAATATTATAAAGCAGACAAAGCAGGAATTACTATTAATCTGCAAATTTTCATTAATCTTAATGACTTAAAAATAGATGTGTATGATTTTTGCAGAATATTAGGAATACTTTTAGACAATGCTATAGAAGCAGCATCTAAATGTGACGAAAAATTAATTAATATAGATATACATGATGTTAAGCCTAAAAAATACCAAGTACTTACTATAGAAAATACATATCTAAACAAAGAGATTGATTTAAGTAGCTTATCTAAAAAAGGTTATACTTCAAAAACTGATGACAAAAATTCACATGGTATCGGTCTATGGCAAGTATCTAGATTACTAAAGAAACATAATAACGCAATTCTTGATACAAGCAAAGACAACAAATACTTCAGACAAGAACTAGTCATTTATTATTAAAACACGAAAATCACCTACACTAGCCTATAAGATTTAATATGTTTTTAAAATTTTATAAAATGTTAATGTAAGTTTTTACACTTTCTTAGTAGAAATTCACTTGAGGGTGCGTGTTTATAAGCCACGGAGAGGCTCAAGAGATTTCACTTAGAAAGTGTTAAAACTGGAGCTTACTTTTTATAAAATTTTAAAAACATATTAAATCTTATAGGCGGATGTCTTTCTCAACTAATCACTTTAATACTTACTAAATTGATAGAATACTCTAACCTATTTAGAGTATTCTATCTAATTAATCAAATATATATTAATCTTTCTTTATTAAACTTTTTGGCATTTTTGGTTGATGTAATATTCCCCATATAACGCATGCACTATTAGTAGACTTTGCATACTTCTCAGCTACCCTACATAAAAATTTCAACATAAAAATCCCCCCTCAAAACAAATTTAAAATCTATAATTAACCATGCCATCACCGGTAAACAGCACCCTAATTACCAAACCTAACACTCCTCATAGTAAACCTCATACCCAAACCTATTTCCCGTAACCATATAAGCCAGCCTACTAATCGAACAACTCTGTAAAAGCACACCCACAATCAGCATATTAGAAATAACCGCATTCTGAACCACACACCCACACACAAGCATCACACTAACCACCACATACGAAATAACCTTACGCTTTTTTCTTTCCCTCTTAGCAATAACAGGCACATCCTCAGTATCTGCCGGAGCATACAAATAAATCATAATAATCGCAAACACCCACAAAATTACAGAAACAACAATCTTCCACATAACCGGAATCACAAACAACTGACTCACAAAAGCATTTCCAGTATACATAATAGAAGTTCCAATTATACACCCTAAATGAGTTTTCAAATGAAACCCTCCAGAATACATTCTATATGGTAACATCATACAAAAGCATATTAAAGTAAGTTTCAATATTCCCAAAGCCCATGCAATTCCCATCATTATAAAAATTTTTGGAACTTCTCCAACCAACAATTGTAAACCATATTTTATAACTTCTGCTCTTTCATCATCAACCTCTGGCATATTTTTTCTAATTTTGTTAGTAAGATATTCGCAAAATTTATCAATCATTTTTTGCTCACCTCTTTTTTATTTCTGAACTAATAATACCCCCTTTTACTAAACATTTTTTATTTCTTCCACAAAAACATCAAAAAAAGGAATGAAAACTTTCATTTTAATTTTCATTCCTTTTTTTAACACTTTCATGCCAATTATTTTTTATTAAAACATATTACAAATTTTCAATCCCTTCTAATATCTTCCACGTACCATTTATTTCAGGCAATACCTTAAATTCCATTCTTTCTTTTGAAACCGGATGAATAAAACTCAAACTATATGCCCAAAGTGCAATTTGTTTTCCATGACCTCTTCCACCATATTTTTGATCTCCATAAATACTATGATCTCTACTAGAAAACTGCACTCTAATTTGATGATGTCTTCCTGTATGTAAAAACACTTTTACAACAGACAAATTTATTTCCTCATTATATTTTAAAACCTGATATTCAAGATTTGCATATTTTGCACCTTTTGTACCTTCTTGTACAACTCTGCTCATATTTTTCTTTTCATTTTTTAGCAAATAATCTTCAAATTCACCTTTTGAAGGTATAATTTTTCCATTTACAACAACTAAATATTTTTTTTCAAACTCTTTAACACGAACTTGTTCACTTAATCTTGCTGCTGCTTTTGAAGTTTTTGCAAACACCATAACTCCACCAACAGGCCTATCTAATCTATGTACTAAACCTAAATATACATTACCTGGTTTATTATATTTTTCTTTTAAATAATCTTTTATAATTGTTAACATATCAACATCGCCAGTTTTATCACCTTGAGAAGGAACATTAACAATCTTTTCAACTACTATTATATGATTATCTTCATAAAGAACATTTAATTTTTGCATTAATTATCACTTTCCCATCTTCCATAAATTCCACAAGGTAACACTAAATTAGAATTACTCATAGGTATTCCTATTTCACCATTACTAAAAATTCCACCATGATGTTTAATATTTAATTTTAATATATTTTCCAAAACAGTACTTGAAATACCTGTTGTATATGAATTTATTAAGAAAAATAATGGATTATCAGATAAAACCTTTGTACACAATTCTATTAAATCATATATATTTTCTTCAAACTTCCACACCTCTCCATTTGTTCCTCTTCCATATGAAGGTGGGTCCATAATTATTGCATCATATTTGTTTCCTCTGCGAATTTCTCTATTAACAAATTTTACAACATCATCAATAATATATCTAACTGGTCTATCTTGCAAACCTGATGATATAACATTTTCTTTAGCCCATGAAACCATTCCTTTTGAACTATCAACATGACATACAGATGCACCCGCTGATAAACAAGCTACAGTAGCTCCCCCTGTATATGCAAATAAATTTAATACTTTTATTTCTCTATTTGATTGTTTTATTTTCAATCATCCAATCCCAATTAACAGCTTGTTCTGGAAATAATCCTGTATGTTTAAATCCCATAGGTTTTATATTAAATGTTAAATTTTTATATTTAATTTCCCATGATGAAGGCATTTTTTTATTGTATTCCCAATTTCCTCCACCTGTATTACTACGGTTATATCGTGCATTAACTTTATTCCACTTCTCTGGAAAAGACTTGTCCTTCCATATTATTTCTTCCATATTATTTGTTTAACATCATTCAGCGTCTCGTCCTTTGTAATTATCGCCATAGCAAAATAGCTAATGATACCGACAACAATACCTGCAAGCAATTGCGCCAATGGCTTATCGAACACATATAGGCAAGCATAGCACGAAGCCCCCATAATACCAGACTTCAGCAATACGGGCACATTGTAATACATCTGTTTCCAAAAGCCAAAGTTGATAAACTTACCCGTATAATAGCAATTGAAGCAATAAGCTATAAAGCCATATATTGCCCTTCCAAAACACAACCACCACAATCCTAGTGGAATCATGCTAAACAACAAGATAAAAGCTATCGGTTTCTTGATAAGCTCCAGACGCAGC
>SAMEA104315430__coassemble_608_pt1 | contig 14558 bp, 17 predicted proteins | sample SAMEA104315430__metabat2_low_PE_049 | metagenome-assembled genome bin SAMEA104315430 (sample SAMEA104315430) | gut metagenome | biome: Monkey gut; feature: monkey-associated habitat; material: faeces | place: China | collected 2013 | reverse complement strand
AAATCTTTTATACCATACTTTTCCATTACTGGTTTAATTTGATCAATTCTTCTTTCATAACTCTCAAATGTTACTGCCATTTTCATTACCTCCAACTAAATTTTTTTACATATTTCTTTACTATTTTTTTAAATTGTATCTGAATAAAGAGTATTTTATATAAACTACAAGCCCAAAACCGTAGAGTAGCTAGCTTATTAATATTTATTTTTTTAAAATTATAAAACGTTAACGTAAGCTTTTACACTTTCTTACTCGAAATCAACTTGAGGATGCGTGTTCCTTAAGCCACGAAGAGGCTCAAGAGATTTCAGTTAGAAAGTGTTAAAGCTGAAGCTTACTTTTTATAATTTTAAAAAAATAAATATCAATAAGCTCAGCGGCTTCCATCAAACTCCGCACATAAACAGCATCCTACTCCTTACGAGGATCAATTTTTTTCACAGCCTCATCAAATCTACCATATTTTCCAGAAGCTTTTTCAATTGCCTCCATAGGTTCAATTCCTGCTTTAATATTATCCATCATTTTTCCTAAGTTTACATATTTATAACCAATTATTTGATTATCTTTATCTAAACCTATTTCAACTATGTAACCTTCTGCTAATTCTAAGTATCTTGGTCCTTTTTCTAATGTTGAATAAATAGTACCCACTTGACTTCTATGACCTTTTCCTAAATCTTCTAAACCAGCACCTATTGTAAGTCCTCCTTCTGAAAAAGCTGATTGTGTTCTACCATATACTATTTGTAAGAATAATTCTCTCATAGCAGTATTTATAGCATCACAAACTAAATCTGTGTTTAATGCTTCTAATATAGTTTTACCAACTAATATCTCACCTGCCATAGCTGCTGAATGTGTCATTCCTGAACATCCTACAGTTTCAACTAACGCTTCTTGTATTATACCTTCTTTAACATTTAATGTTAATTTGCATGCACCTTGTTGTGGGGCACACCAACCTATACCATGTGTAAATCCTGATATATCTTTAATATCTTTTGCTTTTACCCATTTACCCTCTTCTGGGATTGGAGCTGGCCCATGGTCAACTCCTTTTGCAACTGGGCACATATTTTCTACTTCTTTTGAATAAATCATTTTAATTTCACCTTTCATTACTTGTTATTTAATATTTATATTTGTAATTTTAGTATCAGCTATATACACGCTTTTACTAATCTTTTGTAGCTATTTTTATAATTTTATATATTGATTGGTATTATTCTCTTACTAATAAACTATTACCAAGCATTTCTTGTGGCTTTTCTAATCCCATTATATCTAACATTGTTGGTGCTAAATCTGCTAAACATCCTGTATTTAGTTTAACATTTTCCATTCCAAATAACATTAATGGTACTGGATTTGTTGTATGTGCTGTATGTGGTTCACCTGTTTTGTAATCAATCATTTGCTCTGAATTACCATGGTCTGCTGTAATTAATACTATTCCATTTACTTCTTTTAATGCTTCAATTACTTTTCCAACACATTCATCTATAGTTTCTATTGCTTTAACAGCTGCATCAAGATTTCCTGTATGCCCTACCATATCTGGATTTGCATAATTCAATATTATTGAGTCATATTTTTCAGATTTGATAGCTTCTACAACTTTTTCAGTTACTTCATATGCACTCATTTCTGGTTTTAAGTCATATGTTTCTACCTTTGGTGAAGGTATTAATATTCTATCTTCACCTTTATATTGTTTTTCTTCTCCTCCATTAAAGAAGAATGTAACATGAGCATATTTTTCTGTTTCCGCTATACGTAATTGTTTTAATCCTTTTTTACTAATATATTCACCAAATGTATTTACTAAAGCAGTTGGCTTAAATGCTATATTTACATTTGGAATTGTTTCATCATATTGTGTCATACACACAAAACATAAGTCTAATTTTTTTGTTTCAAATTCATTAAATTCTTCATCTACTAATGTTCTAGTTATTTCTCTAGCTCTATCTGGTCTAAAATTAAAGAAAATTACAGAATCTTTTTTACCTATTGTTGCAATTGGCTCTTCACCATTGCATATTAATGTTGGTTCAACAAATTCATCAAAAACTTCTTTTTGATATGAGCTCTCTATAGCAGAGATTGCAGAAGTTGCTTTTTCACCAATTCCATTAACCATTGCATCATATGCTTTTTGGATTCTTTGCCATCTTTTATCTCTATCCATTGCATAAAATCTTCCTGAAATACTAGCAATCTTTCCTATTCCTTTTTCTTTCATTTTATCTTCTAATTGCATTATATAATTTTCAGCAGATGCAGGAGGTGTATCTCTTCCATCTAAGAAACAATGTACATATACATCTTCAAAATCTTTTCTTTTTGCAAGTTCTAATAATGCAAAAAGATGACGTATATGGCTATGAACACCACCATCTGAAACTAATCCCATAATATGCAATTTTGTATGGTTTTGTTTACAGTTTTCTATTGCTTTCACAAATTCCGGAACACTGAAGAAATCGCCATCTTCTATTGATTTTGTTATTCTTGTTAATTCTTGATATACTACTCTTCCTGCTCCTATATTTGTATGTCCTACTTCTGAATTTCCCATTTGCCCTTCTGGAAGACCAACTGCTAAACCACTTGTATTTATTTGTGTAGTTGGGCATGTTTTCATTAGTTTGTCTATATTAGGTGTTTTTGCAATTTTTACGGCATTTCCTTTTTCATTGCTGTTGTTTCCAAATCCATCTAATATCATTAGCATTGTAAGTTTATTTTCCATTTTTTTCATCCTTCCTTTAAACATAGACTTTGTTCATCTATTAAATTTTGTATTAATTTAATAGCTTCCTCTAATGATTTTTCTGTGTAATCATTGTATATTATGTAATCGAATTTTTCTTTTAATTTTTTATTTTTTTCAAATTCTAAAACCTGTTCTTTAATTTCTTTTAGTCTTTCTTTTTCGACTTTCCAAGGTAATTTTCTTAGTTTTAATTGTTGTTTAGCAAATTCAATATTTAGTGGTTTTATATAAATAGATATAACATTTTTAGCTATTTTTTTAAAATTATCTATTGTACTATAATGTAATTCTGTTATACTATTTTCATCAAATATTAAGTCTTCTGTAAGATATCCATATTTATTTCCTAAAAATTCAAAATCAACAGAAATTTTACCAAATTTCTTTAAACCTTCAAATTCCTCATCAGTAACAAAATGTTTATCTATTCCATCTATTTCATTTATTCTCTTGGCACGAGTTGTAACAATAACTATATTTTTAAATTGCAATCTTTCAATAATATGCTTTTTTAAGTACGATTTTCCTGCACCAGTTATTCCAGATAATATTACAATCATTCTACTATATCCCTCTTTACTTTATTAGAATTTCTTTTTAAATATACGTTTTTATACGCATTTCTTACTGTATCAAATATTTCGTTATATTTTATATTTTCACTTGCTTTAGGAAATTTAGTTTTTCCTGATTCTAACATTTTAAACGCTTGTTCCATAGGAACCCAATGTAATGATTTTACTTCTTGTTCCTGAATTTTTAAATTTGAATTTTTTATAAATACATAATAAAAAGTAATAAAAAAATTTCTTATTTTACCTTTATTTTCAAAACCAAGTGACATTGTACAAATTTTTTCAGCATTAACTGCTTCATTCTCTTGAATTCCTACTTCTTCACCAAGTTCTCTTATAATAGATTGTTTTTCTATCTCTTCCATATCTACATGCCCTGAAACCAAATCTATTTTTCCAGGCGTAAGTTCTGTGTTGGCCCTTTTTTCTAAAAGAATTTGACCTTGTTCATTTACCACAAAACATGTAACTCCTTTTAGAAATTGGTTTGTCAAGTTTTTTTCTTGTGTTACTGGTATATTATATAAGAAACTTTTTTGTTCATCATATACTTTATAGTATTTTCCATCTACTGGATTTCCATTATTTACTTTGTATTTGTCTAAAAAATTCATTTTTAACATCCTTTATTTTTTATTTAACCTTTATCTATCTAAATTATAGTAGTATACTTAATTTTGGAAATTTACTATTTTAGCAAATTCATCTGGTTTTAAACTTGCACCACCAACTAATCCACCATCAATGTCTGATGTATTAAATAATTCCTTGGCATTGCTTGATTTTACACTTCCACCATATTGAATAATTATTTCTTCAGCAATATCATTTCCATATAATTTTGCGATTTCATTTCTAATATTCTTAATACTATTATTTGCATCATCTGATGTAGCTGTCTTTCCAGTTCCTATAGCCCATATAGGTTCATACGCTATTATAACTTTTTTTACATCATCTGTATTTAATCCTTCTAATGCCAATCTAGTTTGATTTGTTATAATTTCTTGTGTTTTACCACTTTCTCTTTGTTCTAATGTTTCTCCAACGCAAACTATTGGTGTTAATTCATGTTTTAGTGCAGTTTTTATTTTTTTGTTAACAGTTTCATCTGTTTCAGCAAAATATTGTCTTCTTTCAGAATGTCCTATTATAACATATTCTACTCCTATGCATTTCAACATCTGTGCTGAAACTTCACCTGTATATGCCCCATTTTCTTCAAAATGCATATTTTGTGCACCTATTTTAATATTAGTATTTTGTGCTGCTAATAAACTATAAAACAGATCTGTGTATGGAACACATAATATTACTTCATTTTCTGTATTTTTGACCATTGGAATTATTGTTTCTATAAATGCTAAAGCTTCATTTGGTAACATATTCATTTTCCAATTTCCAGCTATTACTTTTTTACGCATGATTTATTCCCCACTTTCTTTATCTTGTAAACATTCAACTCCTGGTAGTTTTTTTCCTTCTAAAAATTCTAAAGAAGCACCACCACCAGTAGAAATATGAGTCATTTTATCTGCTAATCCTGATTTTTCTACAGCTGCTGCAGAATCTCCGCCTCCAATAATAGTAGTAGCATTATCTAATGAAGCTAATATTTCTGCAACTGAATTTGTTCCAATAGCAAATTGGTCAAATTCAAATAATCCAACTGGTCCATTCCATACTATTGTTTTAGCATTTTCTAATTCTTTTTTGTATAATTCTATTGTTTTTGGTCCTATATCGAAAATACTCCATCCTTCTGGAACATTATTTATATCAACTATTTTGCTTTCTGTATCTTTATTAAATTCTTTACCTATTTTAGCATCAATAGGTAATATTAATTTGATATTTTTTAATTTTGCTTTTTCAATTAATTCATTTGCCAAATCTATTTTATCTGTTTCGCATAATGAATTTCCAACATTATATCCCATTGCTTTTATAAATGTATTTGCCATTGCTCCACCAATAATTAATGAATTAACTTTATTTAGCAAATTATCAATTACAGCAATTTTATCTGAAACTTTTGCTCCACCTAATATTGCATCAAAAGGTCTTTTGGGATTTTCAAGTGCTGTTCCTAAAAAATTTAATTCTTTTTCCATTAGAAATCCAGAAACAGCTGGTAAATATTGTGCAATTCCTGCTGTTGAACTATGTGCTCTATGAGCTGTTCCAAATGCATCATTTACATATATTTCAGCCATTGAAGCTAATTGTTTGGCAAACTCTAGATCATTTTTTTCTTCTCTAGCATCAAATCTAATATTTTCTAATAAAACAATATCTCCAGATTTCATGTTTGATGTTAAAGTTTTTGCACTTTCTCCAATTATATCTGAAGCAAGTTTAACATCTTTTCCTAATAGTCTAGATAATTCTTCTGCTACTGGTTTTAATGAAAATTCTGGTTTAACCTCGCCTTTTGGTCTTCCTAAGTGTGACACTAAAATAATTTTAGCATTTTGCTCTAGTAGGTACTTTATTGTATCTAAAGCACCCACTATTCTTCTGTTATCTGTAATTTTTCCATTTTCATCTAATGGTACATTAAAATCACATCTAACAATAACTTTTTTATCTTTTAAATCGATATCTCTAACAGTTTTTTTATTCATATAAATCTCTCCTAACTGAAAATTTATTTGCTAGCCATATATATAGCTAAATCAACTAACTTGTTAGAATATCCCCATTCATTATCATACCAAGCAACTAATTTAACAAAAGTATCTGTTAAAGAAATACCTGCTGTTGCATCAAATATTGATGTATGTGGATCACTTATGAAGTCTGATGAAACAACTGGATCTTCAACATATTCCATTATTCCTTTTAATTCATTTTCAGAAGCTTTTTTCATTGCTGCACATATTTCTTCCATTGTTGCTGGTTTTTCTAAATTACATGTTAAGTCTACAACTGAAACATCTACAGTTGGAACTCTGAATGACATACCTGTTAATTTTCCATTTAATTCTGGAATAACTTTTCCAACTGCTTTTGCAGCTCCTGTTGATGATGGTATTATATTAGCTGCAGCAGCTCTACCACCTCTCCAATCTTTCTTAGAAGCTCCATCAACTGTTTTTTGTGTAGCTGTTGTAGCATGAACTGTAGTCATAAGACCTTCTTTAATTCCAAAATTATCGTTTAACACTTTTGCTAAAGGTGCTAAACAGTTTGTTGTACAAGATGCATTTGAAACTATATTCATACTACTTTCATATTTATCATTATTAACTCCCATAACAAACATTGGCGCATCTTTTGATGGTGCACTAATTACTACTTTTTTAGCTCCAGCATCTATATGTGCTTGCGCTTTTTCTAAAGTTGTAAACACACCTGAACATTCTAAAACATATTCAACTCCGTCTTTTCCCCATGGAATGTTATGTGGATCCATTTCATTATAAACCTTAATTTCTCTACCATTTACTATCAAAGTATTTTCTTTTGAACTTACTTCTCCGTCAAATTTTCCGTGAACAGTATCATATTTCACCATATATGCCATATAATCTGCTGTAATAAAAGGATCATTTATTGCAACAACCTCTACCTCTTTTTTCTTTAATGCTGCTTGGAACGCTAAATTTCCTATTCTTCCAAAACCATTAATACCTACTTTAATTGACATATAAAATTCCTCCTTCCGATGCGTGTTGCATCATATGCGGTTATTTAAAACAACCAGCTTTATTCTATAACAAAAAAGAATACTTTTCAAGTATTCTTTCCATTTTTTCCTGATTTTATTAAATTTTAATTACAATTATTTCTAAACATTTATAACGCTTTTTTTATACTAGCATAATAATTTTTCAATTTTTGTTCTATCTCCTCTTTTTGCTCATAATTATCATCTTGTTCTTTTTTATCTTTTGATTCGTTTTTTTCTAAATTAATAGGTAATTCACTTTCTATAACAAATTTATTTTCTTTTATTTTTACAGTAAATTCATTTGATTTATTTTCTAATTCGTGATTTTTATCATCTATATTTTGGACTTTTTCGACATTACTAATTTTTTCTTTATTCTCTTCAATTTCAATATGTTTTTTATTAAAAATATTAATCAACAATCTTCTTATTTTAGCAAAAATGCCATTGCTTATTTTGGTTAATCCCTTCTCCTCAATCTCTTTCTCCATATATTATCGCCCCTTTAAATTTTCTATTTTTTCTTTGGTAACTTTTAAACTATTATTATAATAATAACACAATAATTATATTTTGTAACAAATATTACAAATGTAATATAAATTTAATATTTTTGTAATATTTATTTTAGTAAAACTTCATAAAGTAATATAAACCATATTACATGTATTTTTTACATATAATATGGTTTTTGGTTTTTCATAAAATTTATAAATTTCTATAATTCCATTTGAGTTCCCAAAAAACTTGCAGCTGACTGAACTACCTTTTGTTCAACTTCACTCATTTTAACATTGGCATCTTTAGAAAGTAATATAACAGTTCCGATAACATCTCCATCAGCTACTATAGGATACACTACTTGTGCATTATTTTTCTTTGAACTATTTTCATTTTTAGTAATTGGTATTGATACATTATTATTTTCTTGACTTGTATAATTTTCTTTTTCATCCATTATTTGTTCTAATTCTGGACTTATACCTTGTTCTAAATATTCCTTTTTAGAACCTCCTGATACTGCAATTACTGTATCTTTATCTGTTATACATGCAATATGCCCAGTTGTTTTAGCTAATGTTTCAGCATATTCTGTAGCAAATTCTGAAAGTTCTCCTATTGGAGAATATTTTTTTAGAATTATCTCCCCTTCTTTATCTGTAAATATTTCTAAAGGGTCGCCTTCTTTAATTCTTAATGTTTTTCTTATTTCTTTTGGAATAACTACTCTTCCTAAATCATCTATTCTTCTAACTACTCCTGTTGCTTTCATTTTTTCCCTCCTTGTTTTCATTTTTATATTGTTATTATTACAATTTAGGAAAAAATTATGCAAAATTTTTATTTCAGAAAAATGTTTTATTGTTATGCTACTTAGTCTTGTATGTTTTCAATAACCCAATCATAGTTTTTAAGTTCAAACACAGTACCACAATATTCACAAACACCAGTCTTATTTAAATCCATATTTGCTCCACATCCATCACATTTTCTTGCTTCTTCCATTGATTTGGCATTTTTTATTTTTGAAAGTGTTATTCTAACTCTTTTTTCAACTCTTACATCTCTGTCCCCTGAAACATATTTTTTTGTATCATTTGTTAGTATATAATCTAAATATTTAGTTAATAAACTAACTTTAATTACAAATCTATCTTTCAACTCTTCTATATTAATAATATTTGTATCAGAAACATTTAATTCATCATATATTTGTAATTGATTTTTAGATTTCAAATTTTCTACTTTTTTACTATATTTTTCAAACATTTCTTTAGATAAAAAATGTTCAACTTTGCTTAAATCTTGTTTCATAACCCCTGTATATGTTTGAATAAACATGTTATCAACTTTTGCTCTGAATTTTGCTTCTGCAAAATCTTTATCTTCTGCTACTAATTTTTCTAAAATATTTTTTGATATTTGGTTATTTGTTGTGTTTTTTATATTTGCATTATTATAAGTATTATTCTCATGATTTTGATTATTTGTATTATCATCTATTACAGCCTTTTCCATGGCTTCAGCAGCTCTTCTTAAATTATTTAAAAAATTATTAAAACCCATATTTTTACACCTTTCTCATTTTTTGTATTGTATTTATAAAAAATCTGGAAGAGAGAACGGCCCCATCTTTTCCAGATTTTCTTTACATATAATTTTATTATCATTTAATTATGTTGTTTTTATGAAAAAGAGGACCGTCCTCTTTTTCATTTTTCAATTAAATTACAAATTAGTCTGTCTTAAGCAAACTTTTTTAGAAATTACCCAATTTGTATTATTTCCTACAATTTTAGATCCACAATATTCACAAGTACCAGCTGAATTTACTTCCACATGTGCTCCACAGTTTGGACATGTATCTATTTTAGCATCCTTATTATCACTCATAATAAATGTGAATTCATAATGCATTCTAATCTTTCTTGAACTTGTTCCTCTTAGAACTTTTCCAGAAGATTTTTCAATTATATAATCATAGAATTCAATAATATATTGTGTCTTAATTTCAATATTATCATTTTGTTTAATTGCATCTGTTATAGCTGAACCTTTTAGTACAAAATCTTTCATTATGTTTTGTTCACCTTTAACATCCATACTAGAAAGTTGTGATTCATACATATTAAACATTTCATCAGTCATTATATTATGAACTTTTTCCATATCAAAATTCATCCATGCATCTTCAATATCTAAGAACATTTTATAACCATTTTGTAAGAATTCAGTTTCATTGAAGTCTGGTAATATCTGTTTAATTTTGTTAATAGCATTTGCATTGTTTGTAAGTTTTGTAACTGGTAAAGTAGTTTTATTACCTTTAGACTTATTCATTATTATTGCAACAACTATAATAACCACAAAAACTATTATTGATACTATTGCATCTCCTCCATCTGATGAACTACTACTATAGCTTGAGCTACTTGAGTGACTCGAATGACTACTTGATGAATGACTACTTGATGAGTGGCTACTTCCTCCACTATAACTAGAATGATAGCCCGCATCTGCATTACTTCTATTTCCAAAAATAGCTAAACACAAACAAATTGTAATTATTAATGTTGTAGCAATTTTTAAAAATTTTTTTAAACTTTTTTTCATTTTCCTACCACCTATCCCCTTTTTTATTTAATTTATTATATTCATTTTTATTCTTGTACAGTTACTAGTATACTTAATTCTTAAATTTATTAACAATGTCATTATAGCACTCTCTACAAACAGGTACATATTCCGAATCTCCTAGCTCGATATCTTCAACTTTATTATCACCTTTATAAAAACTGAATATAGCATTATCTCTTTTACAGATTTCACAAATAGAAGTCATTGTTGTTACATGGTCTGATACACAAAGCAAATCTCCCATTTTTCCAAAAGGCTTTTTTTCTGATGTTAGATTTAATCCTGCTATAAAAAATTTCTTTCCTTTTTGTGCAAGTTCTTCAATAACTTTTACATCACCATCTAAAAATTGAAACTCATCTATTATATATACATCTGCATCATATTTTTCTATTTCATCTATACTATTTATATTAACTGCTTTTAATTTATTTCCATTTTTATCTTGAACATAATCTTCTGAAAATCTACAATCAATTTCAGGTTTAAATATTTGAATAGTTTTTCCTGCTATTAATTGTCTTTTAGCTTCTTGTAAGATAACATGGCTTTTCCCACATTTCATTGGTCCTGTAAACACATTTATGTCTCCCATTTTGTCCTCCGTTTTCTTTGTCTAAAAAATTATTTAGCGTTCAATTTTTATTATAGCAGTCAATAAAATTTATTGCAATATTTTGTCGAATTTTTTTAAAATTTTTTATACATCATACAAATTGTATTTGCTTTACAGAATTGCATTTAATTTTTCACTTGATGATTTTTAATACATCAATCTTTTGCCAATGTAAAAACTCCCACATTATTTGCACCAATTCCTTTCAAAATTTTAGCACATTCATTAACTGTAGAACCTGTTGTAAAAATATCATCAAATAGTGCAACATTTTTTTCTGATATTTTTTCAGAATTTTTGCCAATACTAAATGCTTCTTTTATATTTTTTACTCTTTCTAGCATATCAAGAGTGCTTTGTGGAGCAATATTTTTAGATTTTATTATAACATTATCATAATACTCTTTCCCACAATTAATAGCTATTTCTTTAGCTATTAATTTACTTTGATTATAACCTCTTGTTTTCATTCTTTTATTATGAATAGGCACACTGATAATAACATCATATTTATTCATAAACTTTTCTGTAAAAATTTTGTCTTGCAATATGAAAACAGAAAAAGTTTTATATAAATATGAGTGTTCTTCAAATTTGTATTTAATTATTAAATTTCTTATTTCATCTTGATACTTAAAAGCATAGTAATGTTCCTCGAAAAAAACTGGAACATTACTATAATCATTTATATTGCTAATTTTCAATTCTTGATATTTATTTTTGCATTTATTGCATAGAAAATTTGTATTTACTTCACCACAAAATCCACAAGTTGGTGGGAATATTAAGTTTAATATATTATCTATTATTTTCAAACTTCCTCCTCAATTTTTTGTTTTTTATAAAAAGCTTAAAATAACCTATTATCTTTCCATTCTCTAAGCTTAAATTCTAATCCTGTATTTCTTTTTTTACAATCTGTATTTCCAACCATAAATTCTATTACACTAGCATATCCTACTATAATTAGCATCTTTTTTGCTCTTGTCATTCCTGTATATAGTAGATTTCGCGTAAGTAACATAGGTGCAGATGGTGAAATAGGTATAATTACTACATCAAATTCGCTTCCGTTGTGCCTTATGAACAGTTATAGCATATGCATGTTCAAGTTGATCTAATTCAGAATATTGATACCATTCTATTTTATCATCATCAAAACGCACTTTCATTTGTTTTTCAATATCATCAATTTTTTCAATAATTCCTAATTCCCCATTAAATACACCACTACCATTTTCATGTGATATATTTTGAGTATTTCTTTCCCAAAAAATATCATAATTATTTTTTACTTGCATTACTTTATCTCCAACTCTGTATATTGTCCCCAAAACATTTTTTTCTTTTTTACTTTCAGATGCTGGGTTTAGTTGTTCTTGCAAAGCTCTATTTAAATCTTTAGTTCCTAAAGAACCTTTTTTTGTTGGAGTAATTACTTGTATATTTTTAAAAAAATCGTAGTTTCCCATTTTTTTAAGTCTTCCGCTACATAAAGAAATAACTTCTTTTAAAATCGCATCTTGATTGTTTTGTTTTATGTAAAAAAAGTCTTCATTTACTTCATCTTCTAATTCTTCCTTTTTAATAAATGTTTTACCATTATTAATTCTATGTGAATTTAAAATAATTTTACTTTTAGCTGCTTGTCTAAAAATTTTGTTTAATGTAATTGTAGTTATTTTCTCAGAATTGATTAAATCTTCTAAAACATTTCCAGGTCCAACAGATGGAAGTTGATCAACATCACCAACTAAAATTAATTTAGTTCCTTGATACAAAGCTTTAACTAAATAATTCATTAAAAATACATCTACCATAGACATTTCATCCACAATTACAACATCTGCATCTAATGGAGCAATATCATAATCTATATTTTCATAATTTCCTTCATCTTCAATTTTTCCTATTTCTAATAAACGATGTAAGGTTTTTGCTTCCTGCCCAGTTGTTTCAGTCATTCTTTTAGCAGCTCTTCCTGTTGGTGCACATAACACTGCTTTTTTCTTATGTTTTTTATATAATTCTATAATGCTTTTTATAATTGTTGTTTTTCCTGTACCTGGTCCACCTGTTATAATACATACATTATTGTTATTAACCGCTTCTATTGCTTCTTTTTGTTTTTCTGATAAAAATATATTAGTTTCTTTTTCACTCTCTTTAATTTCTTTATTTAAATGAGGTATTTTTTTTATATTTCTTGCTTTATCTAAAGTTAATAATTTAGAGGCTATATTTTCTTCGACCATATAGTAATAATACAAGTACACCCATGTTTTTTCTTCTCTGTTTTCAATATAAACTTCTTTATTTGCCTTCATATTTATTATTGAATTTTCTATATCATCAAAATCAACATTTAATAATGTTTTAACAAATTCATATAAGTTTTCTTTTAGAACTGCACAATGACCATTATATGTTGCTCTTATTAACGCATATTTAATACCGCTTCTAATTCTTTTTTCATTATTTTGTGCAATTCCCATTTCTAAAGCCATTTTATCTATTAATTTAAAATCAACATTATTTGCTACATCAATTAATACATATGGATTAGTTTCAATTTCTTCAATTGCATTTATTCCTAAAGCTTTATACACATTTTTTGCATTTTGAACACCAATACCAAACTTTTCCAAAAAGCCAACAATTTGCCATAACTCCCAATTTTCATTAAATTGAGTTGCTATTTCAACAGCTCTATTTGTAGTTATTCCTTTTACTTCCGCTAATTTTTTTGGCTCAAATTTTAACACATACATTGTTTCTTCTCTAAAATAATCTACTATTCTTTTTGCAGTTGCTGGTCCAACACCTTTTATTGTCCCATTTCCTAAATATCTTTCTAAACTGTCTAAAGTCTCTGGCATTATCTTTTCAAAAGTTTCTATTTTAAATTGCCTTCCATATTCTTGATGTGTAACATATTTCCCCTCTAATTTTAGTGAATCTCCAATAGTTATAAATGGAAGATAACCAACTACTGTTAATTCTTCTGTTTCTGTTTCAAGTACTGCAATTGTATAACTGTTTATTTCATTTTGAAAAATAATTTCCTTTAATTCTCCTTTTAGTTCCACTGTATTTTTTAGCTCCTTTTCCATTTCAAGTTAATACACGGCATTAATTTAAAATCAATGCATATTTATGACAGTTTATCACACTTATACTTAAAAGTCTATTATTACATCAAGGTAATTCCATCAAATATTACAAAATTGTAATATTTGTAATATTTGACGAAATTACCTTGTTATTACATATTGTATTCTTAAATATTTTATGTTAAAATATTTGTATTAAACGTGTAAAACACATTTAGGAGGGCTTTTTATGAAAGTACGTTTTTTCTTTTTTGAACACATCAAAAATTTAATTGCAACAAAAGAGCGGTTAGCTTTGGTACGTCCAGATTTAGTAGTTTATCCAAAACACACGGACAGCATACCATTATTAGCTGTAGAAGTTACAAATTCTGCAACCTATGATGCAAAAATTGATGCAATAATTTTTTCTATGGGTGGAAAATATTATTCGGATGTAGCTGAATAATAGAAAAGGTCCTAAGGTCAGATTTTATCTGACCTTTTTATTTATTTTTAGCTTTTTTCACAAATTTTATTTATTTTAATATTATATATTAGAGGTGATAGCCACTATGTTAGATTTTATAATAAATTGTATTTTATGGGTATGTGCATTATATGGAATAATAGAAATTGTAAATAATAATATTTAATGAATAAAAAAGAAAATATT
>SAMEA104315430__coassemble_593_pt1 | contig 14864 bp, 17 predicted proteins | sample SAMEA104315430__metabat2_low_PE_049 | metagenome-assembled genome bin SAMEA104315430 (sample SAMEA104315430) | gut metagenome | biome: Monkey gut; feature: monkey-associated habitat; material: faeces | place: China | collected 2013 | reverse complement strand
AGACAGAATAATGGACATTATAAATAACTTTATAATGTGGAGTGGAGATAATAAAATTTTAGCAGCATATCATCAATATTTTGGTGTAAAAAAAGCAATTAAAAGCACAGAAAAAGCTTATAACGAAAGAACAGGAAAAGCAGGAATATTATGGCATACACAAGGATCAGGTAAAAGTTTTTCTATGGTGCTCTATTCAGCAAATATGATAAAAATATTAAAAAATCCAAGTATTGTTGTAGTTACAGATAGAAATGATTTAGATGATCAATTATTCAATACATTTTCACAGTGTTCAGAATTTCTAAAACAAAAACCAGTGCAAATTGAGAGTAGGGCAGATTTAAATGAGAAGCTTGATAATAGAATATCAGGAGGAATATTTTTTACAACATTACAAAAATTTGAAGAAGAAACAGGAGTATTTAGTAAAAGAGATGATATTTTAGTTTTAGTTGATGAAGCACATAGAAGTCATTACGGAATAGATGCCACAATGAAATTCGATAAAGAAAAAATGATAGCATATAAAAAATACGGAACTGCAAAATATTTACATACAGCATTTCCAAATGCTACTTATATTGGATTTACAGGTACACCAGTCGAAACAAAAGATAAGTCAACATCAGAAATTTTCGGAAATGTAATAGATACATATGATATGACTCAAGCAATTCTCGATGGTGCAACAGTACCAATTATGTATGAAGCTAGAATGGCGAGAGTTGGATTAAATCAAAAAATACTAGATGAAATAGACGATTATTACACATATCTTGAAAAGGATGAAGGTGTAGATGAAGAAACACTAAATGAATCAAAAAAAGAAATGGCAAAAATGCAAGAAATTATTGAAGATCCAGATAGATTAGAACTTATAGTAAAAGATATTATAAAAAATTATGGTGATATTGAAAATACAATTGCAAATAAAGCAATGGTTGTTGCTTACTCAAGAAGAACAGCATATACAATGTATAAAAAGTTTTTAGAATTAAAGCCAGAATGGAAAAATAAAATACATATGGTAATAACATCAAATAATAAAGATGATGAAGAAATGCAAAAAACAATTGGATCTACAAAAGATAAACATCAACTTGAGAAAGACTTTAAAGATTATAATTCGGAATTCAAAATTGCAATTGTTGTGGATATGTGGCTTACGGGATTTGATGTACCATCACTAGGAACAATGTATGTAGACAAGCCCATGAAAGCACACAATTTAATGCAAGCAATAGCAAGAGTAAACAGAGTATTTAAAGACAAACAGGGAGGCTTAATTGTAGATTATATTGGATTAAAAAGATGGTTAATAGATGCATTAAAGACTTATACAAAACGTGATCAAGGAAAAGTAGTAGACAACACAGAAATTGTTAAAGTTTTAATGGATAAAATCGAATTAATAAGAAATATATTTCATGGATTTATATATAGTCATTTTGCTACAACAACAGATAGTGATAAATATGAAATAATTATGGCAGGAGCAGACTGGGTTTTAAAAGATGAAAAGACTAAAAAAGAATTTTTAAAATATAGTTATGATTGTAAAAATTTATATTCATTATGTGCAGGAGAACTAACACAAGAAATAAAAGACGAAATATTATTTTTTATTTCAGTTAGATCATTTATAAAAAAATTAAGCAATAGTGGAAATACAATAGATAGCAAAGAAATTAACGAACATGTTGGAAAAATGCTTGAAAGAGCAATCCAAGATGATGAAATGTTACAAATTGGAAAAGTGCAAAATAGTAATAGAATAATGCTTCTAAGTGATGAATTGATGAATAAAATAGCAAAAATGCAAAAGAAGAACATTGCAGTAGAAATTTTGAATCAGGCATTGAAAGATTATGTTGAAAAAGTGGGAATACAAAATATTGTTATGCAAGAAAAATTCTCTACAAAATTTCAAAAAATAGCAACAGCATACAATGAAAGAACAAGTGTAGAAGATATAGAAAAAATAATACAAGAAATGATAAATCTAAAAAACGAAATTGAAAAAGAACTAGCAGCAGGAAATGAATATAATTTATCAGTTGAAGAAAAAGCCTTTTTTGATGCATTAGGCAATGATCCTCAGGTTAAAGAATTGATGAAAGATGAAACTTTAGTAAAAATAGCAAAAGAATTAGTAGATACAATAAATTCAAATATGACAATAGATTGGGATATTAGAAAAGATGCTAGAGCCAGAATGAGATATGAAATAAAAAAACTATTAATAAAATATGATTATCCACCAGTAAAAAGAGATTCAGCAGTTCAATTAGTTATTAGACAAGCAGAATTACAATGCAAAGGAATGATTGAAGAATATTAATATATTAAAGGGGATTGATTAAAATGAGTGAAAAAATCACAGAGCAGTTCATTGTAGACAAAATCATAGAATTTATGCTAAATAAAGAAGATGGTAATTGGCATGAAGAAAAAGTCAAAAAAAGCGAATTACATCAACATGGTGTTGATATAAAATTAGTTGGTGGTAAAAGAAATAGTGAATATTTTTATATCGAGTGTAAAGGCAAATCTTATGCAAAATCTGCTAAGTCAATCAATAGAGAAGGATGGCTAAATGCTTTAGGGCAAATAATAACAAGAATGGATGTAAAAAGATATTCTATTTCCAAAACAGATGGAAAAATATCTGGAATAAATCATGCATATAAATATGGATTAGGACTATATTGGGAATCAGCACAAGTTGCATTAAGAAGAATACCAAAAGAAATAGCAGAAGTTTTGTGTTTACATATCTTTTCAGTAAATGATAAGGGAGAAGTTAAGTATTTTACTCCAAGCAGATTTGGAAAAGAATACTCTAACGAAGAATTCTAAAAGAAGGTAAGAAGTATGATATATATTACAGGCGATACACATAGTGATTTTTCAAGATTTACAGAAGAAAACTTTCCAATACAATCAGAAATGACGAAAGATGATTATATAATAATATGTGGAGATTTTGGCGGAGTATGGACATTTGAAGAAGAGAGTAGGAGAGAAAAAGAAGCACTAGATTGGTTAAATAACAAGAATTTTACAACTTTATTTGTAGATGGAAATCATGAAAATTATACAAGATTATATAATTATCCAACTGAAGAATGGAAAGGTGGAAAAGTACACAAGATAAGAGATTCAGTATTACACTTAATGAGAGGAGAAATCTTTGACATTGATAATAAAAAAATATTTGCTTTTGGTGGCGCTAGATCGCACGATATTCAAGATGGAATATTGAATTTAGATGAAGAAGAAAAAATATATGAGTATCGTAAAAGAGGAGCATATTTTAGAATTAGAGATTTTTCATGGTGGGATTTAGAGCTTCCAACAAATCAAGAAATGGAAAACGGAATAAAAAATCTAGAAAAAGTAAATTATAAAGTTGATTATATCATATCTCACTGTTGTCCAACAAGTATACAAGCATTAATAAATCCAATATATAAAAGAGATATTTTAACTGACTATTTACAGCAGATTTCAGAAAAATGTACATTTAAAAAATGGTATTTTGGACATTACCATGATTATAAGCAAGTAAATTCACAGTTTACTTTATTATATGAAAATATTGTACCATTAGAATATGAAAGTATATTTGAATAAATATTGAATTTTTATTTGATTACAAAATAAAATTCGATATTATATTACATAATTAGATGACTTTTAAAAATATGATATAATTATATTGTTAAAAATAAAAAAGGAGGGGATGTTATGCCAAATATTTCTACAGGAATTAATTTAGATTCTAATTTTTTAAACTTAAAAGCTATAGAAATAAAAGAAGTACGACCAGAAATTGAGAAATTATTAGTAGATGGTGAAAAAATAATGTGTGCATTTAAAACTATTAGAGATCAGGTTATATTTACTAATAATAGAATTTTTGTTGTAAATGTAAAAGGAGTCACAGGTAAAAAAATTGCATATTTTTCATATCCGTATTCAAAAATACAGTATTATGGAATAGAAACAGCCGGCTTTATGGATATAGATAGCGAACTAATCCTTACATTTAGTAATGGACATATATTACAATTTGATTTTAAATCAAATGTTGATATAAGAATGATAAATTCGCTTATATCTAAATATGTGTTATAAAATACGAATAATAACGAAACGTTATGCAGAAGTTTGAATTATTTGTATATAGACAGATAAAACTTCGATACATAATCAAATAAAAAATAATAGGGAAATATCAATAAAATTTGAGAAAAAATCTCAAAAATATTGATATTTTCTTTAATTTTATTGCTTTTTAGAAAAATTACATAAAAACTATTTGAAAAAACATCATAAAAACCAAAAGTTTTTTCATAATTTTGAAAAAACTTGACTATAATAATAAAAGATAGTATAATTATTATAGTTAGGAGGAGATTTATGGAAAGAATAAATAGAGAAAATTATTTATCTATATTAAAAAATTTCAAAGATCAACAAATAATAAAAGTTATCACAGGAATAAGAAGATGTGGAAAATCAACACTACTTGAAATTTTTCAAGATTACTTAAAAGAAACTGGAGTAGAAGAAAAACAAATAATATCAATAAATTTTGAAAATGCAGATTATGAGGAATTACAAGACAGAAAAAAATTATATGAATATATAAAAGAAAGATTAGTAAAAGGAAAAAAAACATACGTTTTTCTAGATGAGATTCAAAATGTAAACGAATTTGAAAAAACAGTAGATAGCCTATTTATAAATAAAGATGTAGACTTATATATAACAGGTTCAAATGCATATTTACTATCTTCAGAATTAGCAACATTGCTTACAGGAAGATATATAGAAATAAAAATGTTGCCATTATCGTTTAAAGAATATTTATCAAGCTTTGAAGATAAAACAGACTTGTCAAGAAAATTTAGAGATTATCTAAGATATAGTTCATTTCCTCAAGCAGTTGAATTATATAAAATAAACCCAGAAAACATAAATTTATTTTTAGATGGAATATATAATACTATTTTATTTAAAGATGTAATGCAAAGAAAAGGAATAACAGATAAAAATGTCTTAGAAAGAGTTACAAAATATTTGTATGACAACATAGGGAATAGAACGAGTATGAAAAGCATAAGTGATAATATTGAAGGAATAGAAAAAAATTCATCATATAATACAATTTCAAATTATGTAGATGCATTAATAGATAGCTATTTAATATTTAAAGCCAACAGATATGATATTAAAGGAAAAGAGTTTTTAAAAACTCAAGAAAAATATTATGCAATAGATATAGGATTAAGATATTATATGTTAGGACAAGGCTCTGGTCGAGACATGGGACATATATTAGAAAATGTTGTGTATTTAGAACTATTGAGACGAGGATATGAAGTATATATAGGAAAGTATGATGATTTAGAAGTTGATTTTGTAGCAAGAAAGCCAGAAAATACTATATATTATCAAGTTGCATTAACAACTAGAGGAGAAAATGAAGGAGATAATAAAATTTTAGATAGAGAATTAACTCCATTGAAGAAAATAAATGATAATTATCCTAAATACATTTTGACATTAGATGATGATTTAGATGCAGACTTTAATGGAATAAAGAAGATAAATGTATTGGATTGGTTGCTTGATGAAAAATAATTAATTAAAAAACAAAATAATAATGTAATTGTTTTACAGAATTATTTTGTTTTTTTAGATTTAGCAACAAATTTCGACAAAAAATGCATAGGAAATATGTTATAAATAATTAGAGGTATAAAATATATGGACTATATAATAATGGAAAAATTGAAGGAATTAAGAAAAAGTAAAAAAATCACACAGGAACAGTTAGCAGAAAAATTAGATATAAGTCGTTCAAAGGTTTCAAGTTGGGAAACAAATAAAAGAGACATGAGTATAACAGATGCAATCAAATTAGCTAATATATATGAAGTAAGTTTAGATAATTTATTCGAAATAAATAAAATAACAGAAGAAGAATATCTAAAAATATCTGATAAATTTTTAAAAAGTAAAAATATTACTTTGAAAGAGAAAATTAAAATTATAGAATCACTTCGAGACAGTTTAAAGAAAAATAATATGGATGAATTTTATGAAAATTATAAAATGACACAAAATGCGACAAAATAGTTGTCTTTTAACTATTTTGTCGCATTTTAAGTATGTAAAAATTTAACATTTTTTGATAAAATAATAAAGTAGATAAAACGAAAGGACATAAAGTATGGATATATTGAATTATTTGCATTCTAAATCTATAAGTATAACAATAGATAACTTATTAATAGGAGCTATTCTAATATTCTGTGTGCTAGCAATTTTAAGACTTCTTTTTTATTTTTTTAGGAAGAAAGTTAAAATTGTAAATTTAAATATAGAAATAGGGAATATAGGAAATATAACTCTTGAATTGAATAAAGAAGTATCAAAAATTGCACATAAAACTTGGGTTGAGATTATGACTAGAAAAGTAGGATTAACATTTGAAGAGGATAAAGATGTTATAGTAGAAGTATACAATTCGTGGTATAAATTATTTGAAATAATAAGAGAACTACTAAAAAATGTAGAACCTAATAAAAAAGATAAAAATGTCGAGAAGTTAGAAGATATTTTAATAAAAACATTAAATGAAGGATTAAGACCACATCTAACAAAATGGCAGGCTAAATTTAGAAGATGGTATGATATTGAGTTAAAAAAAGAAGAAAATAATAAAGTACCGCCACAAGAAATTCAGAAAAGATATGAAGAATATGATAATTTAGTTAAAGACTTAAAAAATACGAATGAAAAAATGGTACAGTTTGCTCAAGAACTAAAAAAATTAATTTAAGGAGGTGATAAAAATGGCTAAACATAAAGTATTTATATCTCATTATCATGCAGATGACACTGCTGTAAATGAATTTGTTAATAAGTTTGCAAATGAAGAAAAAATTTTTACAGCGAAAATAGTCGGAGATGACTATGATACTACAATTAATAGTGATGATCCTGAATACATAATGAGAAAAATAAGAGAAGACTATTTAACAGACTCTACTGTAACAATAGTGCTAATAGGAAGTGAAACATATAAAAGAAAATATGTAGATTGGGAAATAGCTTCAACTTTAAGAAATGATTCTATCAATAAAAGAAGTGGATTAATTGGTATTTTTCTTCCAAATAAAAATAGTAGAAACACAACTGTTCCAGAAAGATTACAAGATAATATTAATTCTGGTTATGCAAAATTGTATGAATATCCAACATATCCACATTTAGAATTAGAAAAATGGATAGATGAAGCGTATGAAAAAAAAGAAGATGGATCAAAAGTGGACAATTCTAGAAAATTATATAAGTATAATAGACCTTAATAAAAGCCGAGAATTATCTCGACTTTTTGCTTTTCTACACCAACTTAACCTCTTCCATCACAAACTCATCCACCATCTCCTGAATCATATTCAAATATCTAACCTGTTCAATAAAACTATCTTTATCAGCAGGAGCAGGATACTTTTCTTTAAGTTCAATTTCAACCAAATTAGCATAACCTTTTAAATGATTTTCGAAATCCAATAAATAATCCATAATAGAGCCATCCATAACCAAACGAGAAAATTTAAAAGGTTTATATTCTTCCAAATACTTCTTAGCCCAAACACCATATTTACCTAGTTTCAAATTTACCACCACCCAAACTCATAATAACTAAATTCAAGCAATCACCAAAACCGGCCCTATAATATTTATCATTATAATAACCAGTAAAATCCATAATTTGCTCATAAAACTTGTCCAAATTTTTAATCATAAATTTCTCACTATTTTTAGAAACATTTTTCAAAACTGAATTATAAAAAGTATCAAAGTCTAGAGAATGTTTCATATCTTCATTAGTTAATTTACAAAGTTCTTCATCTCTAAAAACTATCCACTCATTCATTAAATCTTGAATTTTATCTTTATTAAATTCCATAAAAATTTCCTCCTTAAAAATATCAATTCAATTGCAATAAAAATTTTGCAATTAAAACCATAAAAATACAAAAATATGTTTAGTAACACTTGGGGAGAAATTGGGGATCAAATTTTCAAAAACACCCCAATTTTAACAAAAATGTACACTAAATAAAAATTCACCAAAGCACTAATATCACTAGCATACAATACAATTCAACACATCTAATAAAATATATTATGTAACTCTCATAACCCGAAGGTCGTAAGTTCCAGTCTTACCCCCGCAACCCGAATTATCAAGAAATTCAAATTCCCTTAATTTATTTATTTCCATAAAAAAGTGGCAAAAAAGCACCGAAAGTTTTTGAAATTGAAAAAACAGTAAAAAATTAAAGTGCAATTACTATAAAATTAAAGTGCAAAAACACAAAAAATATAGTGCAAATTTTGCACTATAAATATTGATTTAATATATAAGAAATGATATAATAATATATGTAGGAGGTGCAATTTTTGGATAAGGAAAAAGACTGGAATTTAGAATTATCAGAGTATATAAAGCAAGGTGAACCTAACAAAGTAGAGAAAACAAAAATATGGGAAACAGCAATTGGTTTGCAAGAAGTAGATGGACTTAAACCTTCAAAATACTTAATTAAACAGGCTAAAGAACACATTGAAGGAAATATAGATATAGAAGAAGTTAAAACAAGAATAGATGAATATTATGAAGTTCAAGGAAGCAGAAAAAATTTTGAAAAAGAAAATGAAGAAGCAGATAAGGTGGCAGTTAGAATCACAGAATTACTAAGTGAAAATGCATTTAATTTTGCTCCAACAGAATTACTAAATATTCATAAAAGATTATTTAAAGATATATTTGATGGAGCAGGAGTATACAGAAATTATAATTTTACAAAAAGAGAATGGGTACTAAATGGAGATACAGTAATATATGCACCATATGAAACGATAAAAGAAACTATTGAATATGATTTTGAACAGGAAAAGAACTTCTCATATAAAGATTTAAGTTTGGATGAATCAATTAAGCATTTATGCAGATTCACATCAAATATATGGCAAGTACATCCATTCTGTGAAGGAAATACAAGAACAATAGCAGTATTTATAATTAAGTATTTAAGAACATTCGGATTTAATATCAACGATGAAGTATTTGCAGATAATTCATGGTATTTTAGAAATTCATTAGTAAGAGCAAACTATAAAAATTTTGAAAAGAATGTATTTGAAGATACATCATTTTTAGAAAAATTCTTTTATAACCTACTTACAGGAAATAAATATGAATTAAAAAATAGATATGCACATATTGATTGTGTTCAAGAAGAAAATCAAAATGAGATAAAATCAAGTAATCAAACATTAGAAGAACAGGCAATTATAAATATAGTAAAAGAAAATCCTAGGGCAACACAAGAAGAAATAGCAACAAAGATTAATAAATCAGTAAGAACAGTAAAAAGCTATATGTCAGAAATGCAGAATAAAGGATTGATAGGAAGAAAGAATAGTAAAAAGAATGGCGAATGGATTGTGAATGATTAATAGTAAGTTATAGGAAAAATATTTGAAGGATATAGTTATTGAAAAAGCAAAAAGACATTATAAATGTCCCTTTTGTAATAATGAAGTATTAACAGTTCACTTAGGAAAAGTTTTTGGAAAAATGCAAACATTATTATAAATAAAAAACTAAAAAAATAATTAATGGAGGAAACTTATATGGATTCAATATGTGGTGCAAATTGTAAAAATTGCGGATATGGAAAAAACAATAATTGCAAAGGATGTAAACAATCCAATGGATGCCCTTTTGGAAGACAATGTTTTATAGCAAAATATATATTAACAGGAGGAAAAGAAAGTTACGAAACTTTCAAAAATAAATTAATAGATGAATTTAATAATTTAAAAATATCAGGAATGCCCCAAATTAAAGAATTAATCCCACTAAATGGAGCTTTTGTAAATTTGAAATATCCGCTATCTAACGGAAGTACAGTGCAATTCCTAAATAATGATGAAATCTATTTAGGTAATCAAGTTGAATGTGAATATAATGATGGAGAATTAATTAGATGCTTTGGATTAGTTGCAAATATGGACTTTTTACTTATAAGTGAATATGGTGAAAATGGAGAAAATCCAGAAATTGTTTTGTATAAGAAGAGATGATTTAAAAGAAATAGAATTCAAAAATCACTCTGCACATCACTCTGCACAAAAAATAATTTTAAATGAGGTGTACAAAAAATGAGCAAATATGAGCCATTATGGGATTATTTAGTAAATAATAAAAAGGAAAATTATAAATTAACCTATGAAGAAATCAAAAAAATTTTAGGATTTGATATAGATCACTCTTTTTTAACTTACAAAAAAGAATTGAATGAGTATGGTTATACAGTTTCTAAAATTTCAATGAAAGGAAAAATAGTAATATTTAGTAAAATATAATTTAAACCAAAAACACAGATTCAAAATTATGAATTCTGTGTTTTTGGTTTGCATTATGTAACTATCTAGTTCGGTACAGAATCGGAGAATATTTTCTCCAACCTTCTCGGATTGTTCCATCATCTTTCAACAATGTAATTCTGTTTTTTCTGTACTTTGAACCGATATGCATTTTGCCTTGGATATCTGCAAGTTTCATCGCTTTTGCAAGAATTCCTACTGGCTCATTATCCCAGCCTCCAAAATCAAAGTCTAAGTAAGATTCATAAAAATCAAACTTTACTTTTTCTTCTTTGCCTAACAAAATTGCTACGATTTTGTCATTTTCAATATCTTTGGCTATGGACTCATTTGCTAATAGCAGAAAATTTTTCCTAAATGCTGCTATTTGTTCAATACTAATTGGCTTTGCATTTGGGTCAGCAATAATTTTGATAACTCTGTCTTTATAACCACGTTCATAATCTAAGAGTTTACCATTCGGAACAAAGCTGTCGCTTAAGAGAGCTTCAGACCAATAATCAGCAGAGATGAAAGCAAGAATTTCAAGCATGTTTTCAGCTACTTTTATTTCTGAATCTGAGAAAACTCGTGTCTGGGTGATAATTTCTGTGTTAGCATTTTTCATATAGATTCCTCCTGAAAATAATCATTTTATATATATGTGGATAGCGAATGATGAAAACAGGATATCGCAAAAGTTTTCATATACAGATTATACCATATTACGTAAACAATGTCAAAAGTATATTAGATATTTTTTTCAATTTATACCAATTTTTTCAAAGTTTACAACAAAAAACTTTAACATAGCGAAAAAAGATATTTTCCATCTTGCAAACCTCAAAAAAATACTATAAAATAAAACTAAAAGGAGGACCGCCATGCTAGAAAAAACAGTATTCACACGCCAAGAAATAATCAATAAAATTCAAGAAAAATACAATATTTCTATAACTAAAATTGAACAAGAACCACGAGGTAGTGCAAACATTTTTTATGTATATGATAATCAAGGAACAAAATATGTATTAAAAGAATTCGAAACAGCATGTAATCAAGAAAATGTAATCAAAGAAATAAAAATAATAAATCATTTAAAAAGTAATGGAATAAAAGTTCCGAATTATATAAAAACGGAAAACCAAGAATATTATTTCAAATACAAAAACAGAACAGTAATTCTAATGGAATTTATTAATGGATATACAAAAGAAAGTAATACAGGAACAACAGCTCAAGTAATAGAATCTGCAGAAATATTAGGTAAAGTGGCGAAATCACTAGAAAATTATGAAGACTTGCCAGAAGATTTAATTGAAAAATGGTGTAATAATAATAAGTTGAGGGAAGGAAAGAAAAAATTTATACAATTATTAAAAAGAGTGGATAAATTAGAGGAATCAATTCAACATGGGCAACAATTGAATCTACCATCATCTGAAATTTTCTCAAAAATAAAATTAGATATAAACCAAAGAATGGAAATTATAACATCTTTGGAGAAGATGGATTTTTCGGAAATGACGGATTTAACTTTAAAAAACAGTCATGGTGATTATAGCATAATGCAATTTATTTATAAAGATGAGAAAGTAGAGGCATTATTAGATTTTGCTAAAGCAAGAAAAATGCCAATTGCATGGGAAATTATAAGGTCGTTTACATATATAGATAAGGATAGTGAAAATGGGGATATAAATATAGAAAATTTATTGAATTACACTAAAGTGGTAATGAAATATATAAGTTTAACCAAATGTGATTTAAAATGGATGCCATATTTTTATTTAATTCAATTAGTAAGCAGTCCATTTGGGTATGAGGAATACCTAAATGATAACAGTCAAAAAAAATTATTAGAATTTGCTTTTTGGAGATGTAAGATGAGTAAAACATTATTTGAAAAATCACAGGAGATATCAGGAAGAATTTTGCAATTATTAAATTAATTAAATAAGGGAGGATTGCAACATGAAAACTCTAACAATAAAACAGCCTTGGGCAACATTAATAATCCAAGGAGACAAAAGATTTGAATTTCGTAGTTGGAAAACTAGTTACAGAGGAGACCTATTAATACATGCAGGAAAAGGAATAGATAAAGAAGCAATGAAAAGGTTAAAAAAATATATTCCAGAAGACATGCCATTAGGTAAGATAATAGGAAAAGTTAAATTAGTAGATTGCATAAAAATGTCGCCCGAGTTCAAAGAAATGTTATTAAAAGAAAATAATGAGATATATACCAAGAGCTCATTTCAAGAAAACTATGGGTGGCAAGTTGAAAATGTGGAGGTGTTTAATCATCCAATACCAGTTAAGGGACAGCTTAGTTTATGGGAATATGAGGTGGAGGAATTTAATGATAAGTACTCAGACTAACAACTATGAAATATAAGAAAGTGTTATTGTTAAAAATAAAATTGATTATAAGTAAAGCAAAAATTAAATTAAAGTAAATGTAAATAAATTAAAATAAAATTAATATAAGAAGGAGGAAAAATATGAAAAAACAATACGATTTTTTCATTGCAGGTAGGGCAAGAAACAGAGACAATATACTACAAATATGTGATATTTTTGATGAACTAAACATATCATATTACTGTTTCCTAAAACCGCAAAATTCATATGGGGCATATAGTGAAAAACATTATAATAATGTAGATGAGAAACAAGATGCCTTTGAAAAATTAGATTTAAACAGTGATACTGTAACACAAATATTTCAAGATGATATGGAAGCAGAAAAAAATTCAAAGAATTTTTTACTAGTATTACCAGCAGGAAAATCAGGTCATATAGAAGCGGGGGTAGCATATGGATTAGGTAAAAAATGTTATGCAATTGGTGAATATGATGCAACAGATTCGTTATATCATATTTTTGAAAAAATATTTACTAATAGTAAAGAGTTAAAAGAATTTTTAAATAATAACAAATGAATTCTAAAAAATGACAAATTAAACATAAACAAATAACAAAAATAAGGAGCGGAGAAAAAATCTCCGCTCTTAGCAGTTTTTAATTAAAAAAACTCTAAATCAAATTCAAAAAAACTAAAACCCCTTGGCAAAAGCCACAGCTTGTGTTACAGCAAACAATATTAACTCTAATACAACTACAGCACTTGCAATACCACAAATAACTCTACTGGGTTTGCTTTCAGAACGGCAAAGTTTAAATGCAATTTTAGGCTTTTTCAATGGCCAGAAAAACTGAACTTTTTTTGTATTAAAAAAATCAAGCCCAATATGAGACAACATCGCAATTCCAAAAGGCAGTACCATTGCAGGAAAAATAACCCACAACATTCCACATAAAGCAACAACACATAAAAGTGAATGCATAAAAGTTCTATGTGAGGTAGTGATTCCATAACAGCAAATAAACAAAATAAAACCAAGCCCTAAAAGGATTCTAGTAATATTTGTTTGAGATTCCAACAATGATAAAATTCCAATGTGAAAAATAGCCTCGGCTAAAGTGCATAGTGCAACAGCAATTACAGAAACCAAAATAATTATATCTAAGTCTTTGCGAGATTTTGAAGTAGTAATATCAATATCTGAAATTAAACTTCCAATTGCTGCACTTGTCAAACATATAGCAAGTGATTTAAAACTTGTCGGCCTAATAAATGCTACTGAAGTAGCAAGACCACTTGCAAGATGAGTGTTTTTTGTCATTTGTATTATCTCCTTTATAAATAAAAATATGGTAGAATAATATCATATTTTGTAAAAATATTCAAGAAAAAATAAGTCTATATGGTATATTTTAGTAAATATCATTTTATAATTTTTATATTTATAATTTATTTTCCTAAAAAACATTGCAAGTTCTAGATTTTATGATAAAATCTAAAAGAAATAATTGCATAAAGAACAATAAAAGGAAAGAATAATGAAATAAAAAAAGATATTAGGAGGAAAAACAAATGGAAGAAACAACAATCAATTCAAAACAACCATATTTAAGACCAGTAGTAACATTAATTATCTACAAAGACGGAAAAATTCTTTTACAAAAAAGAGAAGACAATGGTTGCTGGGCTATACATGGCGGTGGAATTGAGTTGGGTGAAAAATATATTGAGGCACTTAATAGAGAAATAGAAGAAGAGCTAAATATAAAACCTATAAATCCAGAATTAATGGGAATTTACTCAGGAAAAGAATTATTTAATATTTATCCAAAAAGCAAAGATCAAGTATACATTTTAAATCATGTATTTTTCTGTGAAAAATTTGAAGGTGAAATAAACTTTACTGATGGAGAAGTTAAAGACTTAAAATGGTTTGATTTAGATAATTTACCAGAAAACATTTTTAAAGTAAATAGACCTATTATAAATGATGTAAAAAAATTTGTTAATGATAGAAAAGTTATAGTAAATT
>SAMEA104315430__coassemble_527_pt1 | contig 16167 bp, 16 predicted proteins | sample SAMEA104315430__metabat2_low_PE_049 | metagenome-assembled genome bin SAMEA104315430 (sample SAMEA104315430) | gut metagenome | biome: Monkey gut; feature: monkey-associated habitat; material: faeces | place: China | collected 2013 | reverse complement strand
TTTGAAGAAGAATGAATTAAATTATGTGAAAGAATTTGATATATTAAAAGAAAAATATAATTTTAAAGGGCAAATACGAAGTAATAGTATTATTATGTGTGAAATGATTTTTACATCAGATGCAGATTTTTTTAATAAAATTGGAATTGCGGAAACAAAAAGATATTTTGAAGAAAGTTATAATTTTATTTGTAACTATAAAAATCTAGGTAAAGAAAATATAATTTCAGCAGTAGTTCATTTAGATGAAAGCACACCTCATATGCATTTAGTTTATGTTCCAATTATTCATACAAAAGATAATAATGGAAATGATATTAACAAAGTTTGTTGCAGAGATTTTTGGAAATGTCGAGATAGTTATAGAAAATTGCAAAATTCTTATTATGAGTATATTACTTCTAAAGGTTTTAAGCTTGAAAGAGATCTGCCTGTAGAAGAAACTCATAGAAAACATGATAATATTCAAGAATTTAAGAATTTAACCAATTTTGAAAATACTAAGCAAGTTTTAAATAGTATAAAATTAGATTTGCCTGAGGTTCCAGATATAAAAGATTTTAAGAAAGTAATGTTAAATAGAGATGCGAAAATTTTAGAGAAAATAATTAAGCCTAAAGATAAGTTAATTGAAGAGCTTTATAATAATAACATTGCTTTGCATACGGAACTTTCAAAACAGGCTAAAATTGTTGATGTTGCAGCTGAGTTTCAAAAGGAAAAGAATGATATTTTAGAAGATAATAGAATTTTAAATTTGAAGTGTAAACAGATGGAAAGTGATTTTGAATATAAAGAAAAGAAATTGGTTAATGATTATAGAAATAAAATTTATGAAATTGATTGTATGTATCAGAAAGTTATTAATGACTTGGAAAAGGAGAATAAATTTTTAAGAAAAGTTATTGATAGATTTAAAGTTACTGTTAAAGCCTTTATTTCTTGGGTTTGTAGCAAATTTTCTGTTTCTTTTGAAGAACAACTTATGAGAGATTTTGAAAAGGAATCTCGTTTGGATTTTGATGTTGAGAATTCTGTTAAAATTAAAGAATTTGCTAAATCCAAAAGTGATTATGAGATGGAATTATAAAAGTGGTAAAGACAATCTTTACCACTTTTATAATTATTTTAATTTGATTTTTTGCAATAATTTATTGAAAAACTTAATAATTTTATTTTTCCAGTTTTCTTTTTCAATTTGAACTAGAGCTGTTTCTTCGCTTTTTTCTATATTTGAATTTTGCTTTTTAAAAATATTATCTGGATTATACATTTCTCTAATTTTATTTTCTCTATCTATGTCATTTTGTTTTAATTCTTTAAGGAATTGCTCTTTTTCTTCAGGTGCCCTACACCAATAATTATATTGTATATTTGCTAAAATCGCCATCGAATCACTATGTATGTTTTGTTTCTCTAATGGTATATCCATGCTATATTGTGGATTATAATTTTTATCTCTTTTCATTGCAATTGTTTCTTTTACTTTATCTGGTAACAAACTTTCATAATCATAACCTAGTAATTTAATTAAAGAATAAACTTCCGAATATATTACATTTTCTGTATTTTCCATATTTAATATTCTCCTCTTTCGTTAATATCATTTTCTTGTTCTTGCTCTTTACTACGATATTTCTTATACACAAATTTTACTTTTTCAATTCCTATACCCATAGCATTATATCCTGCTCTCAAGAGCTTATTAACTCTTGTTTTATGAACTAATCTATTTAATCCAAAATCTTGTGTATCAACCGTTGAAATACCCTTTTCTGTTTTTTTAGCTTCTTCAACAGATAATTCCATTGGCATATTTCTAAATGGGTGTGTAACAAAATATGAATTTCCATTTTTATCTATAAATTGACAATCAACTGATGGCATATATTTCATTCCATTAACACTATATTTATCTGTAGAAATATGCTTTTGAGTTGTTTCTACCTGTCTAATTCCAGAAAGTTTCATATAACTATTTTTACTATCATGAGCTACAAATTCATAACTAGTATTACCATCTTTATCTTGCGTAGATATCATATAGATTTTTGCAGGAGTATTTAAATGAGAATATTGCTGTAGACTATTTTGATCATTCAAATAATCTACAATTGTAAGATCTGTTACTTCCATAATTTCAGATACCTTTTTACCTTGCATTGATTTTTCAATATTATGTTTTACTACTTGCATTTCCATTTGTTCTCTAGTTATTGAATTGCTATCATTTGCGGATCTTTCAGTCTGTTCTAAACCACCAGTTCTGTTATCTCCAGCCAATCTTTCTTGCATTTCAATTTTTCCTGTTTGAGCATTTCTAGTACATATTATTCCTACTTTATCTCCTTCATCATTTTCATATATTAATGCATATCTATTATCATTCTTCTTAATAACCTTTGACAAAACCCCTGGATTTTCTCCGAAAAGTTCCTGATTAACTTTTTTTCCAATACCTAAATCTATTTCATCTATGTATAACTCACTAAATACTTGTGCCAACTCCTCTGATGTTCCATCTAATCCATTAGAAAAAATTGAACAAACCTTTTTTTCTATTTTTTTATATTCTTCTCTTTCGTTTGATTCATTCCAATCGAAATCATAGTATTGTTCAGATATGCTATCTCTTAATTCTGAAATATCATCTATTCTTCTAACAGGAGCATGTTCATTATCATATTTGTGATATATATCTTCAAATGACTTGCTAAAATCAATATTCTTTTTAAATCTTGCTAAAAATTTTTGTTTATTTTGTTCTAACATATTCTCAGAATTTTGAATAGCTTGTCTTACTGTTTCAATATGACTCATAATCTCTGAATAAGCATTTGAATCTCTACTACCGCTTTGTTGCAAAATTTTATATTTTATTTCAAGAGTCTCAAGTTCATTACGCCACATCTCTAATTCATTCTTATTCCTATGACACATACCTAATAAATCGTACTCGGGATATTGACTAGATTTTCTAACTTTAAGATCACTTTTTATTGCTTGCATTGATTTTCTATCACTTTCGTCTTGGAATGCTAGAATATCACCTTCCAATTCACTAACTTTCAATTGTCTTTGTAAAACTTCCATTCTAAAAGCTGGGCCTTTTTGCTTTAAAACTTGAATTTCTGCCTCAAGTTTCTCTATTTCTTGTTCACATCTATTAATTTCATTTAAATTATTAATTAAATCATTTTCAAAATCAGAAACATTTTCCATATTAAAATTCTCCTTTGTTATTTATTTTTCAACATCGTCATGTTCATTTTTTCTTTCTTGTTCACTTCTTCCTAAATATTTTGCAGTAATTTGTTTAACTCTCTCTAATCCAACTCCCATAGCCTTACGTCCATTTTTTAGCCAATTCATAACTTTTATATTTGTATTTTTTTCCGTATTATTTTCTTCAATATCTGCTTCTTTTGCTTTTTGTGGTAAATTTCTTAATAAGGGATATTCATCTAATGCGTCTGGATAAACTTTTAAAATCGCTTCAATTAGCATATCATCTTTTTTACTTACATCTTGGCATTCATTGTATTTCTCTAAATATTCATCATAAATTATTTTTCTTAACAAATAATCTTGATCAGATTCATCAAAAAGACTGTATTCACCACAATAAAACTCGTAATCTATACCTTCTTTAGTCAATGGCTCTCTTACAGGATTATTTTTTCTGTTATTCAAATCTTCTAAAATTTCATTAACAGATCTACACCTTTTGTCATTAAATGATAATGTTTTGAATCCGATTTTCCTTTTGACTTTTAGCGAAATCTTTTATATATTCAATACAACGCTGTTCTGTATTTACCCATGGGAATTTTTCTTTAATATATTGTATAGCCTGTTCTATTCCATAAATTTGTGCATCTAATTCTCTTGGGTCATTTGCATAATTTTCTTCAGAATAAGATGGTATATATTTTGATATTATTTCTGTTTTGGCAAAACTCCTATTTTCATCTGTATCTTTAGCATCATAAATGTATTCTTTTCTCTGCATTACATGTTTATATTCGTGAAACACATTATATACATATTCAAACAAGTCTATATTATTAAAAGGATTCTCACTATTGCTATACTCTTGCCCCTGTGGAATGTCAATGATATACCTCCCTATACCATCTTCTATTTTTTCATCATTGACATAATATGATGAATCCATACTTCTATCATGATATTTAACATCAAAACCTATTCCTCTACTCTTTAATTCCTCTATCAAATTTTGTTTTACAAAATCCCATACTTTTTGATTTATTTCTCCTTCTAATTCTGGTCTTACATATAAATCTACAGGCGGATTTTCATATTCATTATTAATTATATACGTTCTAATATCCTCCCAACAAGTTAAAGAAGTTGGTTCATATTTTTTTTGCAACTTACCATATTTTTCGTATAATTTCATGAATTTTTTAGGAATTGTAATACCAGTTCCAAACCAGCGCCCCCATGATATACCATTACGAAATTCATAATACCCTTTTGACCTTGTATCTAATTTATAATATGGAATTTTATCATCATAACTGCTTTCTAATTTCTTCGCACTCTTCAAAAGTTGTTGTTCCTTAATACTTCTATAACCACTTCTAGCCTTCTTTTCTATAAAATTATCCCCTCGTTCTTGCATTTGATGTTTAATTATCGCTAATTTTATTTTATAAAATACTTCACTACAATTACTTGGATCAGAACGAATAATAAAATCTTTAGTATTTAATCCTTCTTCCATTACTATTTCTTCTACATCTCTTAATTCAGATATAACATCTTTTAAATAATTAATAAAATTTCCATCTAAAGTCATAGCAATATATGGCTCAACACCATGTTCTTCTGCATCCTCAAATTCATGTCCTCCACATGATGCAAGTGTTTTAACATTACACTTTCTACACCAACAAAGTAATTCAAACAACTCTCTATTTCCTTCTGACCACTCTTTAAAATTTTTGACATCCTCATTAGTTAATTCATTCATAATTAATATCCTTTATCTTTCTAACTAAAATAATTTAATCAATTTATATAGTTACTTTTATTATCTTAATTATTACATACTTAATAAATTTTTACAACAAAAAAATCATTAATATCTATTATTATACTGGTTATACAACCAATAGTTAAGTAACACCTAAAACAAATATAATTTAAATATATTATTTTTAGGTGGTAGATTATGGTAAAAGTAAAAATTGAAAATGGTCACTATAATTTTAAATTAGATGATATTTTAAAGAAGAAAAAAATTAGTATAAATCAATTAATGCGAGATACAAATACAGATTTTAAAGTTTTAAAAAGGCTTATGACTGGTGAATTAGTTAGAATTGATATATTTGTTATCGCTAGATTATGCAATTATTTTAATTGTGAAATTACTGATATTGTTGAATATGTGTCTAAGTAAAAAGATATAATAAATTTGTTTGAAATTTATTATATCTTTTTTATTTATAACATATTTTCTTTTTCAATTTTTTTCAACATATTATACACCTTTTTAGAATTGTCGTTCCATAAATCTTTTTCATAATCAAATTCATTTTTAGTTCCATCACTTTTATTTGAAATATAATTTTCAAATTCTGCTATTGCATTTTTTACATTATTCTTATTTATTCTATCATTAATTATATATATTGCTGCATTAATATAATCTCTAAATAATAATGTAACTAAACATTGATAATATGTTTTTTCTGGCAAATTTGATTTTTTATAAATATCAATTACCATTTGTTCTGTTATTGGTCTTGGATTAGTTAGTATAATTTTATTTGACCTAAATACTCCATGAGGTACATTAATATGTTCAACTTCAACTACTTCTGTATCTTCAGGAATAATCACATCGTAAATAGTATCTCCTCTAAATATAAACCTTAATATTTTTTCTTCAACAGAAAAGTTGAAACCTCCCATTTCTTTTGGGTTATCAGCTTTTGGATTCCATATATCTGCAATATTGACCTCATCTATTTTGTACTCAAAACCTCCAGCATTTGATTTTGTCCCATCTATTACTTTTACATATTTCATAATTATTTTTATCCTTTCAATATTTTTGAAATATACTCTCAATTTTAAATTTTGCCACCAGCGGTGGCAAAATTAATATCGACATATAATCCGTATTCTATTTCTTGTAGATTTACTTTTAATTTGATGTTAGTTTTCTTGTCGGTTTTCTTAGTGGTTTTCTTGTAGTTTTTATCCTTTTTATATAAATTTTCATATATTTAAAATTTATTTATTACTTTACCAATCTTCCTTAAAATATCACTTTCATATATTTCATTAAAATCCTTGAAATCAAACCTACTTATTCTTTCATAATATGCATATCCTTCTTTTTTATTTTGATATGCAAATACATTAATTTCTTGTGCTATTTTTGAAAATAATATATTCATTTCTTTAATTAATTTTATCAGTTCTCCAACATAAACTCTAATAAATTCATCATTTACTTTAAATTCAATATCAAACAAACTCATTGTACCTGTTCCAGAAGATTGATATTTTACATCATGCATTTTGTGTTCATATTTATTTCTTATTTTTCTAATTTTATTTAAAGTATCTTTATAATTATTCAATATATTTTGATAATCTTGTTTTATATATTGAATTTCATCTTGATATTCTAATAAACCATTTCTATCTTCAAGTACTAAATCCTGTTTTTTATTATCAAAAGAATATGGTATTACTCTAGGAATATCTTGTATTACATCTAGAGTTACTTTTTTAAATTTATAAGATCTATAATAAAAAATTTCTGCTCCGCATAATATTATTAAATTTTGATTTATTTGATATAAGGTTTCAAAATACCCTGACATTGCATTTGCTATTTCTATATTCATGATACTCTCCCATATAATTATTTTACTCTTTGTTATTTAATCTTTTCTCCAATGTTTCAATACTTGGTATATTTTTTGCTAAATAATCCGGTATTTCCTGCAAATATTTATATTCAGCTACTCCAATTGGTTTATTAATATCTTTTAAAGCCAATTCAGCAGTTAATTTATGTTCATCTCTACATAACAGTATTCCTATTGTTGGATTATCATCTTCTTTTTTTAATAACATATCTACTGCATTTAAATAAAAATTTAGTTTTCCTGCAAATTCAGGAATAAATTTTACAGTTTTTAATTCAACAACAATATAACATTTTAAATTTAAATTGTAAAACAATAAATCTATATAATAATCTTCACCTTCAACTTCCAAATGATATTGTCTTCCAACAAAAGCAAATCCATTACCGAAACTCTAAAAGTAAATTTGTGATATTAGAAACTAAAGCATCTTCAATCTCTCTTTCTAATACATTTTTTCCATAACCTCCTATATCAAATATATACGGATCTTTTAGCATTTCTAAAGCTTTTTTTCCTAATTCATTTGGCAAAGTTTCCTTATAATTACTTACTTTATTATCAAGTAAAGCTTGTCTTCTATACAAATCTGTTGCAATCTGATGTTCAAGTATTGTTCTAGACCATAGATTTTCCAATGTTTTTTCTACATACCATAATCTTTCATCATCATCTTTTATTTTATCCATAATTGTTGTTATTGTTGTCCAAGGCAATTTTGCAACATCATGCTGCAAAATTGAATTATACTCGAATTCTTTTGCAAATTTCTTCATATATCTTAAATTTCGTGATGATAATCCTTGCATACTTGGAAATTCCAATTTTAAATCTGATGCTAAAGTATCTATAAAACTATTGCCATATTTACTATTTTCAATTAGTCCTTTACCAATTCTATAATACATTAAAATAACTTCATTATTAGCCTGTGATAGTACTTTTCTTCTAGTTGAAATAATATCCTTTTTTATATTTTCCAAAAATTCAAAATATTCATTGTCATTTACAACACTGCTTAAATTTTCCATATTTACCTCCATTTTGAATTTTGCAACATAATGTTGCAAAATTTAATTTTTTAAATTTTATAAATTTCTAAATAGTTTTAAGACTTCTCTGAATTTTGCCAACGCCATTAGCAAAATCTAGATTATCTATTTTGTATTAACCATTGATAAACTTCATCTTCTGTTAAAACCCCATGTTTAAATTTATTAACCTTATCTTTAGCATCTTTTTTCCATTTTTCAAAATCATTTTTCATCTGCTTATTATCTTTATTTCTACCAACAGCCATAGACTTTAGCTGATATAATCTTCTATATTCTGCAAGTGCTTTGTTTTGTTTTAATCTCTCATTGTAAGCTTGAAATGCACCTTTTTCTCTACAAGTCTTTCCATCAGTTTTTGGATAATCACAATAAATCTCATCTAATCTCGAAGTAGGAATAAAATACATTCCACAATTTTGACACTTCTTAATCGGACTGCTTGGTGCTTTAACAAGTTCTTCAAGAACTGCATAACATATAGCAGATAAGTCCTTAATTTCATGAGTATCAATCATAGAAACCAATATATCATTGTTCTTAAATCGCTCTAATAATTGTATCTCACTCAGAATACTAAATTCTAAATGTTTATTTGAATAATTATCTTTTATAACATTATTATTTTTATTGTATTTATACAAGTTACCTAAGTGTTTTATTAAATAAACCGCAAATCTTTGATTTGGAGTAAACTCTTTCAAATTTTCTCTATTATCTAAATTATAAATATAAGTTACACACTTTATCATTTCTTCCTGTACTTGCTGAATTTTGTATTGTAACGCTAAAAATATTTTCTCCATTTCTTTCAAATATTCATTTTCATCTTTATATTTATTTTTTAGTTCAAAAGTATAGTTTTCATCTAATTCTTTTAAAATTTCAAAACCATAAGCATAGAAAAAAGTATCATATGCAGTTTGATAATTTTCAAAATTAGCATTTAAAAATCTTACTAAAAACATTCCAAATTTTTCATAATATGGAAAATACATATTCCCTGGAAATTTTAAACCTTGTTCTTCAATAACTGTTTTTTTCTTTTTATCTTCTAAATATACAGTAACTAATCTATTATCAAACTCAATTTTAGTATTAGCTTTATACAAATACAATGGAGTTGCATAATATTCCTCTTTTTTCTCCTTATTAAACCATATATAAAATCCATCATAAAAATTCATTTCTGGTAAATTTGCTTTCATTTTTACAATTCCCCCAATTACTTTGTTAACAATTTTTATTTTTTTATGTTTTGTTATTGATATTTTATAATAATTATACTATAATGTTATCACAATTACAATAGTTTTGTAAATAATAATTGTAAAACTGTTTTTGTATATTGACAAAAAGATTCGACGAAAACACTAGTTTTTAGTGTCATATGACCGTATTATAGAACACTATAATGAAACTTTTACCCAGTCATAGCTTGAGCGTTGAAGTCAGATAAATAACTGATGAGCCGTCGCACGCATTGAGGGTAACTCGGCTGATAGCGGAGAGGTGAAATTCCTATGTAGCAACAAACTATCTATAATATTCCCTTAAGTAGATGGGACAGGGTAAATATAATCTACTAAAACAAATGCAAAATTTGATTTTAAAAGAAATGGAGGAATGCGATGGAAAATAACAATTACACTCGAGAAATGTTTGCTGATTATCCTGATGTGGTTGATGTATCTGGACTACAATCAATGCTAGGTAATATTGGTAAACAAACAGCATACGAATTAGTGCGAAAAGGTACTATAAAAGCAATTAAAGTTGGAAAGCTATACAGAATACTTAAGATAAATGTTATCGCTTTTTTAACTCAATAAAAGAACAATATACTGTTTGAAAATTTAGAAAGGAGATTTTAATGTATAACATTACAGCATATTTAACTGTTAAGAATAAGACTTATTATACAGTATTAACTTACTATGTAGATGGCACACGAAAATTAAAATGGGTATCTACTGGAATTAAGGAAAACGAGAGTAAGAAAAAAGCTGAAAAGAAACTTATTCAAATTAGAGATGAATTTAAAAATAAACTAGAAACAATTACAACTACTAAAACTGAAGATACTAAAGTTCAAATATTATTTTCAGACTATATGTTAAAATGGCTAGATATGATAAAACATCAAATTGAGGAATCAACCTATACAGGTTATAAACGTCAAATTGAAGGCAGAACTAAAGAATATTTTACAAAAAATCCTATAACACTTGAAGATTTAAAACCTGTTCATATATTAGATTTTTACAATTGGTTATATTCACAAGGTTTAAAAGGAACAACTGTTACAAAATATCATGCCAATATTCGAAAAGCATTAGATTATGCAGTAAAAACAGATTTAATACTAACTAATCCAGCTATTAAAGTTGGACGACCACCACAAGAGCAATTTATTGCTGATTATTATAATGAAGAAGAATTAAATAATCTATTTAAAACAATAAAAGATACTTCTTTAGAATTAATCGTGTATTTAACTGCTTTTTATGGATTACGTCGTAGTGAAGTTTTAGAGGTATTAAATGGTCTGCTATAGGTTTTGAAAATAAAACTATTACTATTAGCCATAAAGTTGTAACTGTTACAGATGAAGACAAAGATAGTAAAACAAAAACTAAAATGATTACTAAAAGCAAAACTAAAAATAAATCTAGTTATAGAACTTTACCTTTATTTAAAGAAATTGAAGAACTTTTATTATATACTAGAAAAATGCAAGAATATTATATTTCTATTTTTAAAGATAGTTATAATAAACAATTTAAAGATTTTGTTTGTGTTGATGAAATGGGTAATTTAAGAAAACCTGATTATGTTAGTCATAAGTTTAAACAATTATTAAGAAAAAATAATTTGAGAGAAATTAGATTTCACGATTTACGACATAGTTGTGGTACTTTACTTGTGAAAAAAGGAATATTTTTAAGAGAAATACAAGATTGGCTTGGTCATTCAAGTTCACGAACTACTGAAAGATATACACACTTGGATTCAAGTACAAAAATTAAATCTGCATCTGCTATTGAAAATGCACTTAGTTTTAATGGCAACAAATGTAATGAAGATAATAAAAAAGATATATTAGATCTGGACTCTAATACATCTACTAATGTAAATATTTCAAATTGTTAGAAATTTGTTAGAAAAATCTAGCAATTTTTATTATAAAAGCATCAAGGTTAATTCTTTCAAACTCCTTGATGCTCTTATGGTGCAGATGGCCGGAATCGAACCGGCACGGTTTATTCAACCGCAGGATTTTAAGTCCTGTGCGTCTGCCAGTTCCGCCACATCTGCATTTAATATAAACTGGCATATGTCTTACGACAATAGTTATTATATATGGTTAAAAATAATTTGTCAATACCTTTTATAAAAAAAATTTTAAAAAAAGATATAGATTTCTCTATATCTTTCATATGAATTCATACTTTTATATAAATTTCATTAATTATTTTTTATTTACTAAATCTTTTAAAGCTTTACCAGCTTTGAATACTGGAGCTTTAGATGCAGGTATTTTTATTTCTTCTTTAGTTTGTGGGTTTCTTCCTTTTCTAGCTGCTCTTTTTCTTACTTCAAAAGAACCAAATCCAACTAGTTGAACTTTATCTCCCTTTACTAAAGTTTCTGTAACAACGTCAACAAATGCATTTAATGTTGCTTCAGCATCTTTTTTTGTTTCTCCTGTTTTAGCAGCGATAGCCGCGATTAAATCAGATTTGTTCATTATACATTACCTCCTATAAGTTATATGTAGCATAGTTTTTGACCGCTACTATTATCATTATTCGCCAAAGTTATATAAAATCCTTCTTTTTTTTACTTTATTTTTTCTTTGTATATCCCTACTTTTACTAATACTGCATATATTTTCTGTCCATATGGTAACATAAGTATATCTTCTTCATTAAATATTCTTAATACCAATATAGATAATACATATACTATAACTGCCACGATTAATGCTATTATTGTAGCCATATTTTGAGCAATTATACCATTTAATAAAATATATGTTCCATAAGATACTACAGCCATCATCGCTGATGCAATTATTGGTTTTATAACCATTTTAGAAAATTTTAATTTCATATTAACTGTTCTTCTTAAAACTGCAAATACTATACAAAATGCAACTATATGGCATACATCTGTAGCAAAAGCTGCTCCTGCTGCTCCTCCTAATGGACATACTTCTGTTGAAATAGGAACTAAAATTAAATTTAATATCAATTTGCAAAGTACCCCAATTGTTAATGCTGCTGCCGGAACCATAACTTTACCTAATCCCTGTAATGCTCCATTTATTGTTTGTTCCATTGCAGTAAAAATTGTAGCAATTACACATACTTGCATTATCCATGCTCCTGATGATGCATTTGGATATAAAAGTTTCAAAATTGGTTCGGCAAAAACTACCATTCCAACTACACAAGGTAATACTATTAAAATAGTAGTTAATAAAGAAAATGAAATTCTTTTTACCCCTTTATTAAGTTCTCCTTTTGCCCTTGCTGCCGAAATTGCAGGTACTAAAGCTGTTGCAAAAGCTACATTAAATGATAATGGTAAACTTGTTAATGTTTCTACTTTTCCACTTAAAATACCATATTGAATTTTGGCTTCAGCTTCGGGTAAGAAATTTTTCAATAAATTTACTACTGTAAATGAATCTATATTTTTATTAATTGAAACCAATATTGAACTTAAAGAAATAGGTATAGAAACCCATAATATATTTTTAACTATTTGCAGTATAGTTTTATTCATAACATTTGAACGTTTTACATTTGCATTTTTTGCAATATCTTCTATTTCATATTTATCTTTTTTATGTATTTTATAATATGTAAATAAATACAAAAAACTTGCAACAGTAGCAAGTGTTGTAGCTAAATTGGCACCTGCTGCCATAAGTGTTGTATTTGTTCCAGATAAAACAGCAACAATCTCTACAACTATTATAGTAAGAACTGTTTTAAATACCTGTTCTAATGTTTGTGAATTAGCTGTTACTTTAATTTTAGATCTTCCATTGAAAAAACCTCTTATTACAGACATTATTGATACAAAAAATATTGATGGTGATAATGCAACTAATGTCATTTCAGCTTCTGGAATTCCCATCGTATTAGCAAATGTTCCCGCTCCACATAATAAAAGTAATGTTCCTACAAGACCTATAACACCAAATGTAGCAAAAGCTATTTTGAAAATCCTATGAGCTCCCTTTGTATCTCCTAAAGATAACCTTTCAGCAACTAATTTTGAAACTGCATTAGGTACTCCAATAGATGAAATTGAAAGTAATAAAGCATATATTTGAAATCCAGCACTATAAATAGCATTTCCCTCATCACCAAATCCATCTTTATTAGTAAGATACCATTTATAAGCAAATCCTAAAAATTTAATTAATACTTGAGATATCATTAGCGCAAGAACACCTTGCATAAAGCTTTCCTTTTTAACTTTTCTATTTGTCCTACTATTTGATAACATTTAAATTTTCCTTTCCAAACTTCCTTTTAATTCAGTCTATTAAATTATATTAATAATATTCTTAATTTTCAAGTGTTTTTTTAAATTATGCACAATTTAAACTCACCTTTGCTATACTAAAAATAGTTAGTGTTTAATATTTTATATTATAAGTAAGTATAAATGAGTATTATGTAATTACATAAATATATATTGTGCTATAAAGCATAGTCAATGTAGAAGCAACAAAAATCAAACAAATTTCCCCAAAACACTTGATTTTTTAGCAATTTTATAGGATAATATATGTATATGATTTTTTGTATGAAAGTGGTGAAAACTTTTGAAATTAATAGATAAATTATTAAAGAAATTAAAAACAGATAGAAATACCTTTTTTACATATATACTAACATTAATAACAATATACTTAGTAGTTGACAGATTTGTAGATTTACTTATAATGATTTTTACGGGAATCGCTTCTAATTACTGGAATCCAATCCAATACACCTTAGCTTTTGCTTGTCCTGTATTTGCATTCCTATTTTCATGCAGTTCAAAATTTGTAAAATCTCAAGAAATGAAAGTTTCATTTTTATATAATAGCCTTATATGTCCTACTTATCTCAATGATTGCTCAATGGCTAAATGCAGCTGGTTGGCTTGCATTGCTTTCACTTCCTCAATACCCAAAACTTGCTACAGAATTTAGCTATTTAATAAAACCTGCATTTTGTTGGGTTACACTATATATACCTTTAACAACATTCTATCTTTTATTTAAATGGATTTATACAGGAATTAATGATAGTAGACAACAATTAGAAGGTATTTATGAATATAAAGGAATTAGTTTAGCTCCAAAAAGTGAATCTACTGGTCCTAATACATGTGAAATTACTATAGGAACAGATTATAGAAATGGGAAACCAGTTAAAATTTCAGAAAAGAAACGTTTTGAATCAATGCTTGTTGTAGGTGTTTCTGGTTCAGGAAAAACCTCATTAATATATGAACCTATGATAGCAAAAGATATTGATAAAAAATATCAATATAGAGAAACAGGCAAAGAATTAGCTTTTATTGCTCTAAAAGCTGGAATAGCAAATTTATCTTGTCCTTATGATAATGATTATATAAATAATAACTTTAACTTAAATATGATTCAGCCAAAAGAAAATAAAATTAAAATATTCCAATCTTATATGAAAAAAATGATTTATAATATATCATCAACTGGAATAATCTATAGAAATTTAGGTATTACTTATATCTCACCAGATTTTGAATCAACATCAAGAATTTTAGCTATCGCTAAAGCTTATAAAATGCATGTAAACCTAATTGATCCAAAAAATCCTGAATCTCAAGGCTTAAACCCTTTCGCATATGATGATCCAATGCAAACAGCAGTAGCTATCTCAACTGTTTTAAAAGGATTAGCACACAATTCAGGTAACTCTGTTGATATAGCATATGAAAATACATACTCATATCAAGTTATTGAAAATTTATCAATATTATTAAAAGAAATGTATCCAAGAATGCATGATGGTGAATTACCTACACTTGAAGATATGTTAAGTATGTTAAACGATTTCAATTTAGTTGAATATATGTGTAAAGAACTTGAAAAAGATGAAGAACTTGAAAAACAATATTCTGTATTACTTTCTTACTTCAAAAAGAACTTTTATTCAAATGGTCCAGGAAGAGAAAGCACAGAAAAATATGTATATTCTGCAAGCACATTATTAGATAATTTATTACGTTATCCAGGAATTAGAAAAATTTTATGTAATAGAACAAATAATATAAACTTTGATAGTACACTTGAAAATGGTGATATCACATTATTATGTACAAGACGTGGAGATTTAGGAGCTTCAGCACATACTGCATTTGGTTTATTCTTTATATTATCAATGCAATACGCAATATTAAGAAGACCTGGAAATGAAAATACTCGTATTCCTCATTTCCTATATATAGATGAATTTCCAGATTTCATTTGTTCACAAACAGAAGCTATATTTACAATGTATAGAAAATATAGAATTGGTACTGTAATCTCAGCGCAAAACCTTGATCAATTAAATGTATCAAACAAAAAATATAGAAGTACAATTATAGCAAACTGTGCTAATAAAATCGTATTTGGAAATAATACACCTGAAGATAACGAATGGTGGAGCAAAGAGCTTGGTGAAGAAAAGAAATGGGATTTCTCACAATCATATGATACTGCAAAAGGTAAATATGACGATAAACTTAGTGGCATTAAATACAAACCTGTTACTAAATATCAAGCAGGAAAAATACAAAGTACCAAATTTAAACAATGTTTATACAAAATTGCTTCTGACGGTGGAAAATACGAAAATGGTGTTTGTGTATTAGATTTCGTAGAAGCTAAATATAAAGAAAAACATGAAGTTAAAAAATTTAATTTTGAAAAGTTTTTAACTACACAATCAGATGTAGATACAAGAAAATCTAAAAAAAGAAAATCTACAATATCAAGTTTCGCAGATGATGATAATTCCGAAATTGAATTAGATCCAATAAGAACTGATACTTCTGATTCATTATTTCATTCTGAAGATATAGAAGATGCAATAGTTTCTGAAAACAATAACAATAATGAATAAGTAAATATACATAAATAAAAAGGCAAATTTTAAAATTTG
>SAMEA104315430__coassemble_435_pt1 | contig 18396 bp, 8 predicted proteins | sample SAMEA104315430__metabat2_low_PE_049 | metagenome-assembled genome bin SAMEA104315430 (sample SAMEA104315430) | gut metagenome | biome: Monkey gut; feature: monkey-associated habitat; material: faeces | place: China | collected 2013 | reverse complement strand
AAAACTCACTCCCAATTTTTATAAATACCTAAAAAATTAATTTTAATAAAATATTATTATTACATATTATATTTCCAATATAAGACTGATTAATTATTTCTAATAAAGCATATTGATTTACAATTGGTGAAATAACTGTAATTAATGCACATCCTATAAATATTATAACAAATCCTTGTAATACACCATATAATATGCCTCCTATTTTATCACACTGCTTTATTAAAGGCAACTTTGTTATTAAATTTGTTATAGCTTTTATAAAAATTAGAGCAATTCGTGATGCAACAAATAATAAAATAAATGTAAGTATTTTAATTATATTTATTGAAAGTTCTTTTGTCACATCATTTACAACTTCATTTTTCTTCTCTTGAGTTGTTTTTTCAACTTCTTCATATATATATGTTACAATTGGTGTAGTTTTTTCATTTTTATTTTCCTCTGTACTTTTACTTTCTTCTTTCTCAAAAACCTGAACAATTGAAGATTGAATATTTTCATCTATTTGCGTATTATTTATTACCATTGATGATACAGGTTTAAATAGTATTAGTGCAATTACTATAGCTATGAAAAAAGATAGTATTTTAATTAAACATCCTGTTAATCCTCTTTTATAACCTATAGAAATACATGCTATTAGGATTCCAACAATTACTAAATCTACTATTATAGTCATTTTTAATCTTTGTATGATATTGATATCATACTCTCCTTTATTTAAATTTTAGGTTTTTAAGATACCTATAAACTTTTTTATAAATTTATAAATTCAATTCTATTTCTGTAAATTATACCTGCTATATTGTCTGAAATTACTATCTTTCTAATTTCCTGTGCTGATGTATATTTTTTTATAAGCCAGCCTGTTTCATTTACAAAATATGCCTCAGACCCCATATTTATAGCAATAACCCCACCATTTGCATATACCTCTTTTGCAATTCCATTTATTGTATATACATATGAATTGTGATTTGTTATATTATAAATTTCTAAATTTGTGTTCTGATTATTTATTCCTTGGTTATTTTCTAATATTCTAAAATAACTTTTTGATAATTTAATTCCTGAAAATGTTATATTTGATTCTTCTAAATTAGTAATGGTTTCCATATTACCATTTTTTAAAAGATATATTTGATTATCACATGCACATAATAATTCATCTTTATTATGATACTCCAAATTAGTAACTAGTACATTTGATGGAATTTCATAAGTGTGCATAATTGCATTTGATGGATCTTGTTTAGCCTTTTCTATTGAAATAGTTTTTACTTTTGATTCTATTACAGTACCTGATAAATCTACCTCACAAAAACTTAAATATTTATTATCTTTGGAAATATCAGAATCTATTGCTACTGTATTTGATAAAAATGTTTTAAACACTTCTGAACCATCTGGTGAATATGTTGTTATTACAGACTTGTAACTAGTACCAGCTAAAATTACTGAAACAAAACCATTTTCATTAATATTTACTCTAGAAATTTTTCCTTCTACAGTTTTATCCCATATTATTTTTTTATCTTTTATTAAATATACTCTATTTTCACCTTTTTCTGCAATTACTACGTAGTTGGCTTCAGATGAAAAAATTGGTGAACTTATATCAATTTTTAGATTTTCAACCTCTTTGCCAGATGAATTATATAATTTAAGACTACTATTTTCCAAAACTGCTACATAATTGTAATATGCATATGTATGTATGTTTTTTTCCGTACTTATACTTATATAAGGCAAATTGTCTGATGTTACACTTTTTAATAATACATATTTATCCATGAAATTCCTAAAATTTGCATTTGATATATAAATTACACTTACTGTACTTATAATTATTACTAGTAAAACTACTACAATTGCTATAGTTACTTTCTTTTTATTTAAGGATTTTTTTTCGTCTAAATTATTATATTGCCTATATTCTAATAATTTCATATACATTCCTCTTTTGATTTATTCTTTATACCACATTTATACCAGTTTTTGCTATTTTTTGCAAGATGTTATTTGAAAAAAGGTAAAATAAGAATTGATATTTTCTGCTATTGCAATTAGCCAGTCAAAAACTAGAATTATGTAAAAAGACTTTTCTAACTTTGCACCCACTATACAATATAAACTGTTAGGTTGTAATAATTAATAGTATAATTTCAAATAAGCCTATTATTCCTAGTATAGGGTATAATAAGTTAACTAGTAAAGAGAAACTAATTTGAGATAAAAATATACCTAAAAAACACATTATACTTAAATTTTTATTAAATGATTTTTTGTTTTTGCTACAATTATTTAAGAAACCGCAACCTGCTGATATTGCTGTTGTAAATATTGATATACCAATCATTATTATGTATGAATATTGGTACAAGCTTCCATATTTTTTTACTATTTCAATTATAGGCATTTCCAAACCAAATATTTGACTATTACCTTGTAATAATAAATTATAAATTGCAAAACTTAAAATTATAAGTAATATGCATGTAACTATTGAACAAACAAAACTATTTTTTCTATTTCCAATAAAATTTTTTAAAGGTATTAATACAGGAATTAATATTATGCAGTTGTAACACGAATATAGTATGCTTTTAAATATTGCAATATATGGAGTTATATTTGTGGAATATGCTGTTGAAATCGAATTTATTTGTGTGGCAAATATATCTGCTGTACTTAGTAAAAATAGTGTATTTGATAATTTTGATGTGTTTAACAAAATATTATTTTTCATTGAAATATATATAAAAAACACTATTAAAATTGGAATAAGAAAATTGCTTATTTTTATCAAACCATTTATGTTTTTCAAAAAAACAAAATAGCATAGACATATAATTATTAAACTCCCTACAATTTTATTTATACAAAATTCTTGTTGCAAAAAGCTTGAAAATCCTGATATCATTATATAAAATGTAATAATTAAAAATATATTTACTATATAATTAAGCACTTCAGGAATATTAGTTTTTTTTGTATGTTTGTTGAGTAATTTATTTTTTAAACTATTTCCAATATATTCACAAAATTCTTTGTATGTATTTACATTTGAATTTAAACATATTTTAAAAACTTTGTGTATAACCAAACTGATTACTGTACTAGAAATGCATATTCCTAATATTCCAAACTTTTGATAAATAAAGAAAAATGAATATATTTCCTTGCCTGAAGCAAAGCCTGCACCTACTAGTGTTGCAATTATTACAAATACTATTTTTATTGTGTTTTTTATATCTTTCATAAATTTCATTTCCTCCTTGTAGAGTTTATGAAACATTTAGAAATTTCATACATGAAAACACATTTTAAAGTAGAGGTTGTACAATCTACAGTGTTTTATAGCTTAAAACAAAAAACTATCCAATATGCTAAGAATAATATTTTTATTTTATTTTGTAATGATTTTTGATTTTTTGTGTAATGAATTTCACACTTTGAATTTAATTTTTTTGATTATAAATTTTTCAGACTTTTTTAAGCATTAAATTTAAATAATATGTTTATATAATTGCAGAAATCAAATTTTTACAGTTAATATTAAATCATACAACCACTTAAACTACAACAAAAATCGTACATCAAATTATTGCAAAATCCGACAAAAGTTACACAAATATCTGTCCCAATTGGACATTTTTGTCCAATAATAAACATCCCCCAATAACAAAAAGCAAAAAAATATTGACTTTTATCCAATACCATGATTTAATACTGATTATAAAAATTTGATTTCAATAATCTATTAAATATTTTTATTTTAATGAATTCAATAAAAATTTTAAATTCAAAAAATCTAAAATCAAAGTGTAAAAATTCTATACACAAAATTTTCAAAATAATTGAAACAAAACAACAAATATGCTAGAATAGAGGTGATAAATGAATACAATATATAAGCCAACAAATGACTACATGTTTAAGCGTATTTTTGGTCATAGAAAAAATAGTGATTTACTAAAAGATTTATTAGAAGGAATATTGCCTGATATAAAAATAGAAAGCTTAGAAGTTAAACAACAGGTATCACTTGAAAAACAAATTATGTCTGATAAACTTGGAATACTTGATATAGTAGCCACATTAAATGATAAAACTATAGTCAATATTGAAATGCAAGTTAAAGATTATAATAATACAGTTGATAGATCTTTATTTTATGATGCAGGGCTATTTCACGAAAGTTTAAAAGAAAAGGAAGATTATTCAGAGATACCAAGAATAATTGGAATTTGGATATTAAATTATAATATTTTTGATGTAGGACCTTTTCATGAAAGAGCAAGATTAAAAAGAGATTACGAAGATATTCTTCTGACAAATAAAGTAGAACTTCACTATATTCAATTACCAAAATTTAAAGAGAAATGTAAAAGAATATCAAGCAAGCTAGAGGAATGGCTAACATTTATTGTAAATGATAGTTTGGAGGAAATCAGTATGATTAATAATGAATATGTAAAAAAGGCTGAAGAAGAATTGGAGTATTTAAATAGTGATGAGGAAGAAAAAGAGCTTGCCAGATTAAGAGAAAAAGCAATTCGCGATGAAGCAGCTGCTATGGCTGGTGCTATAAGAAGAGGTAGAGAAGAAGGAAAAGCAGAGGGATTGGCAGAAGGAAAAGCTGAAGGAAAAGCAGAAGGACTAGAAGAGGGTAGAGCAGAAGAGAAAGCCGAAATTGCGAAAAAAATGTTAGAAGAAAATATTGAAATTGAAACTATAATTAAATTAACAGGCTTAACAAAAGAAAAAATTGAAAACCTGTAAATAATAATCATTACAAAACTGATAGTATAACAATATAACAATGTAAATATGAAATCAAATTTTTATAATAAAACAAGAATTCTATTTTATGGCATATGAAGTAGGATTCTTGTTTTATTTTTTAGTACATTTTTCTATTGACATTTACACAAAATCACTCAAACATCTGTCCCAATTGGACATTTTTGTCCAATAATAAACGTCCCCAATCACACAATCACAAAAATGTCCCCAATTGCACCCAATCGCACAAAAAAATATAGTGCATAAATTTTATTGTTTCTAAAATTTACACACTATATAATACACTATAATTCGACAAAAATCACACAAATATCTGTCCCAATCGGACATTTTTGTCCAATAATAAACGTCCCCAAATTAGGGCTCAGAGCTACGAAGACAAAGTGTGGCACGCGAACCATAACTGACGTTGGCACCGGTCGGATAACCGTTATAGCGCGTACTAGCAACACTGGTACTAGCCGTATGGATGTAACCGCCACGATAAACACGGTAGTTGGTAGAGTTCGCCTCTTGTGTCCACTCTAACAAGTTAGCACTCAAATCAAAGATATTATTCATCACATCAACTCCATAAGCCCCTGTTTTTGCTGGACTACCACTATGATTTCCTGTTCTTTTATATATCATATTTGCTTCATTTCCTTTTGTTGCCCAATTTAACATTGCATCATATTGAGAACCCCAAATCATACTACTTACAACTGTTGTTGACCCATAATATGGATTTCTTGTATTTCTATTACTGTCTTGTTTATTATACATTCCATACCACCTATTTCCATAATTTGAACCTGTTTCTGTTCCAACTCTTGAATCCATTGCAGTTGTATTTATCTTACTTCCAATAACTCCTGATGTTAAACTTGTTTCAAACCTTCCTATATAAAATCCACCATATTCTTTTACACTTTTTACCATATTTGTATATTGTTCATTCATATATTGTCCCATTTCTGTTGGGCTTGAAAATCCACAAATATCTTTATAATATGCACTTACTGAATCATATTGATTATTACTTGCTTGAAATACCCACGAATAATTTGCAGCACCAGTTACTAAGCTTGGCTCTCTATATGATGAATTTCCTAATTGATGTGCAGGTTTTCCACTACTTACACTTGACATTTTTGAACCAGTTGAATAACTACTACTATAATTATACCTTATACTTTCAAAATATTGCTCATCTGTTGATTCACTATATCCATTTTGATATTGTACCATTGGTTTATATGTATCTGTTCCATCTGTTTTTACTGTTGTTCCATTATATACAACACTATCTTTATCAACTGGAACCCATACAAATTGGTTACCATTTGAATCTTGAACAACCAAACCTGTTGATATTTTATTTATTGAATTTGATACTCCAACACTAAAATCCTTAGGGATATATGCTGTATCACCGTTTTCATCAGTATATAAATAATATATATCTGTTGCAGTTGTACTGTTTTTTGCAGAATATTGTTCATATGTTTCAAATGTTTCTAATTCTGTTATTGTAACAACTTTATAATATGAAATATTTCCATTTCCGTCATTTATTCTAGCATATACTGTATCACTTACTGATAAGCCTTTTACAGTACTTGTTGCGTCTTTTGTCCATGTTCCATTTACATTAAATGTTCCACCTGTTTTTACTATTTGATATTGTACATAATATCCTTGTTTTTCATATGTTGATGATATTCCTAAATATAGTCTACCATCTCCATTTGAACCATATACTCTTGTTGTTAAGATTTCTTCTATTCCATCCATTATATTTGTTGTTACTGTTTGTACTGGTAATTCTGAGCTTATATTTCCTGCTTTATCTTCTACTGTTGCTTTTACATAATATGTTGTGTTTTGTGTTAATTTTTCAAATGTATATGAATTTCCCCAACCAGTATATTCTGTAAAGTTTGTTCCATCTGTACTTATGTAATAATGATATTTTCCTATTCCTGAATTTTCATCTTTTGCTTTTGTTTTTAAAGTAATACTATTTGTTGCAGGTATTGGTTCACCATATTTTTCTATTGTTGGTGGTATTGTATCATTTTGTTTATTTAAATATAGTGTCATTCGTGTACCTATAAAATTATATGATGTACCATAATTAGCTATTGACCAGCCACTTATACTAGTCATTTTATTTGTTCCAGGATATGAACTACTTTTATAAAAATATCCACCTCTTACCATATTATATGTTGTACTATATGACCCTTGCGTTAATTCCCTAACATTTCCACCTAAATCATATATATTATTTGTTAGATCATCTATATTGGTTCCAGATAAATCTGCTGTTGTTGCTGTTTTATGATTTCCAAGTGTTGTTGAAAATAGTTTTTCTTTGTTATCTGTTTTGTTCAATATCCAATTTAACATAGCATCATACTGTGCATTCCATATCATACTACTTGTTACTGATGAATTATTATAATATGGATTTTTCTCATTTCTATTACTATCTTGATAATAAATCATTCTATATTCTCTTTGTTTTTCATCTGAATTATCTAATACTTTTTTATTCGCTTGTGACTGTGCTACTGCTGTATTTGCCGAAGCAGTAGAATCTACTGATGTTTCGTATCTTCCTACATAAAACCCTTTATAATACTCAATACTATCTATCATATTTTTATATTCTTCATTTTTATATTTTCCGAATTCTATTGCACTAGAAAATTTTAAATAATTTTTATAATATCCTAGATATGCATCACATGAACTTCCTGTTATTTCTGCTAAACTCTCTAAATCCCATGTATATCCATCATCTGCACTACCCGTTAATATACTTGGTTCTCTATAATTTGCATTTCCTAATTTGTAAGAACTACTTACATATGATAAAGATTTGGCTGATGTGTTGAATAAATAAATCAAACTTTGATAATACTCTGTACTATTATCCTGATATATTGCCATTGGTTTATATGTTGATGTACTAGATGTACTTGTTGGATATGTTGTTCCATTTGCCAATGCATTCTCAACAGGCACCCATACAAATTGATTTCCTAATTCATCCTGAATTACCAAACCATTTTCAACTGTATTAATATATTTCGAAGTACCAACACTAAATCCTGCTGGAATATAGGCTATATCACCATTTACATCTGTGTATTTTTGTGTTTCTGAATATATATTTGAAAATGTTTCCAAACCAATTACATTTACAGCCATATATGGTGTTATATTTGTTCCATCGCTTAAACGTGCATAAATTATATCATTTTCATATAATCTTTCTACAATATCTCCTGTTACCCATGTTCCATCTTCTGTTATTTGTGTATATATTCCATTTTCCTGCATCTATTGCATTTTGTCCTAATACTATTTGATATTGTATTTTATAGTTATTATCTGCGTAATCTTCCCTTACACCTAAATTAACTATACCATTACCATCAGCGGAACCTGTTACACTTATTACATAAATTGCTCCTTCTTCTAATGAAACACCTTCTGTTACTACTTCTTGTGTTAATGCAACACTCATATTACCCTTATTATCTTCTGCTTGAACTTTTATGTAATATGTTGAGTTTTGTGCTAATCCTGTGTATATGTGTTCTGGGCTGTAACTTGTTTCTGTTTTCCATGTTTTGTTATCTGTACTTATTGAATAATGATATTTTGCAATACCAGAGCCTATGTCTTTTGCAGATACTTTTACAGTTATATTGTTATTTCCTGGTTCTACTGAACTTATTTTAATTTCTGGTGATGTTGTGTCTTCTGAATCATTTATATATAGTGCCATTCTTGAACTATATGCTAATCCTGCAATATTTGGAGTTATAGCATATCCTCTTGTTGTTGCATTTGCAGATTTACTTTTATCAAATGAACTTCCTCTACTTACTCTAATATTTGTACTATATACTTCTTGTGTCCATTCATAATCATTTGCCATTAAATCATAAATATTATTTATAACATCATTACTATAACTTCCTGTTAGTGCTTGGCTATTTGTTCTATTTCCATATGTTGTTGCCTGTAATTTAGATTTGTCTAAACCTGTTAATACCCAGTTTAACATACTGTCATATTGTGAACCCCATATCATATTACTTACTACACTTTGAGTTTCATAATATGTATTATTTGAATTTCTGTTACTGTCTTGATTTAAGTATAAATTATACCAGTTTAAATTTGACATTGGTGTTTTGCCTGATTTTGATTGTACTGCATTTCCATTTATAGATGTTTCATATCTTCCTATGTAGAATCCACCAAAATTGTTTGTACTATTTACCATATTTGTGTATTCTTTATTTATATAATTTCCGTATTCTTGTATATCTGAAAATCCTAGTACATCTGAATAATATTCTGTACTTGCATCATAATTTGTTCCTGTTGGTTTATTTACATTCCATGTATATCCATCTGCTGAACCTGTTATTAAACTTGGTTCTCTAAAGCTTGATTTTCCAATACAAGTATTACTTGTATTTCTATATGATTTTACACCGTTATAACTATAAACTATGCTCTCATAATTACTTGCACTACCACTTTGAGCTACCGACATTGGTTTATAATATGTAGTTGCACTACTTGTACTTGTTGGTATTGCCGTTTTTCCAGGTATATATATAGCCTGATTTACTGGTACCCATATAAATTCATTTCCATCTAAGTCTTTTAAAACCATACCTTTTGATATTGTTGTTTCATCACCTGAACCCGAAGTACTTGAGCCAGATGAACTTGTACCTGAAGCACCTGATGTTCCTGAACCTGATTTACCTGAAACCATAAACCCTGCTGGTATTACTGCTGTATAATTTTCACCATCAATATAAGTTCTATTTTGTGCATAGCTTGTGTTCACCTCTGCTTTATCTTGTGTAATCATTGTTGCTGTGTTTAAACATTGTGTAACATTTCCACTGCTATCTCTTGCTAGAACTTTAACTTTGTAGGTTGTATTTAATTTTAACTCATCTTTATTTAACGCTTTTAACCACTTATTTGAAACATCTGCCATATCATTCCAGTTTGTGCTTGTACTTATTAATTTGTATTCAGAATCTTCATTTGCTTTTGCATAATAGTTATATGTTTCTGTTCCTGAAATTTCTTTTTGTATATCAACTTTTATTTTATCTGTTCCAATTTCATATGCTAATATATCAAATGTTGATGTTCCATATCCTAATTGTGATAGTTCTGTTTCTGTATATGTTTTCTTTGCTGGATTTTTTACTTCGTATTTATAATAAGTTTTTGCTCCATTACTTCCATCTGTTACTCTTGCATATAAAATATCTCCATCTTTCAAAATTAATTTTGCTGTTTTACTATTTGTTGTCCCATTTTCATTATTTGAATTTTCACCATTTTCTGTATTGCTTGTTCCATTAGCACTTGTTTCGTCAATATCATCAACTGTTCCAAGCCCCATAACTGTTCCTGATGTTATTGTTTCACCTTCCCAGTTTTCTTCTGCATTAAATGTTTTTCCATCTTCTATTTCTTCTGCTGTTAATACTTGATATTGCATATTATACAAAGCTCCTGTTTCATCTGTTGCTTCTGTGTTTACTGTTACAACATATTTTCCATTACTCCAGTAACCATCTGTAAATGTTATTTCCCCTTGTAGTTCTAATGTTTGTGCTTCTTGATCTTCTATTTTTCCTATATTTCCACTTTTATCTGCTATTTCTATTTTTATATAATATGTTGTGTTATCTTTTAAATTTTCAAATGTATGTGTTGTAGCTGTTTTTTCTATTGCTGGTTGATATTCTATTTTGTTTGTTGCCAAATTTTTTGTTCCTATGTAATATTTGTAATTTTCTGTTAATCCTGAGCCTTGCTCTATGGCTGTTACATTTACTGTTATATTTTTTGTTGTTGATGTTGTTGTTAGTGTTAATTGTGGGGCTGTTTCATCTGCCCATATTGCATATAAAGTTATTGTTTGGTTGTTTGTTGTTGTTAAATTTTTTATTTGTGCTTCATCTACGTATACTATTCTATTGTCATTTAAATCATTTCCTGTTTCACTTGTATTTCCTTTGTTTTCATCTTTATTATCACTACCTGCATTCAAACTTTCTTCTGTTGCCCAGCCTTTAAATGTATAACCTGTTTTTGTAAATGTATTTTTACTTAATTTTTGTGCTACATCATATATGAATGTTTGATTTGCCATTGTTCCATTTCCACTGTTTGCATCAAATATTATTGTGTATTTATTAGCTGTTTTGCTTGCTGTTGCTGTTAATGTTAAGTTTTCTGCTGGCATTATTATTTGTGTATGTTTTTTTGTATAGTCATATTCTGTTCCTAATTCTGAAGTTGATGCTGTTTCCCATCCTGTATATTTATATGTGTATCCTGGTAATGATTCTATTGTTGCATTTATTTCTACTGTTGCTCCCCATTTTATGTTTTTTGTTATTGTTATTGGAGCTGTGTTATCCACATTTTGTTCGTTCTCTGTGGATAACTCAGTTTCTATAATGTTGTTTCCGCCTGATATTGTTAATGCAAATTTATTTCTGTTGTAGTATACATTTACTTTTGTTGTTCCATCTGCTTTTATTACTGTTGATGTTGTTATATCTGTTTTGGATATTGTACAGTTTGCTAATTCTATATCTACATTTGATACTGTTATTTGTGAATTTGTTGTTCCTGCTAATGTTTTTGTGCTATATAGTGTGTATTCACTGTTATTTGCATTTTCTAAGTAGTAATTTACTGTATATGGTGTTTGATTGCTTTCTTCTCTTGTTGCTTTTGCTGTTAATGTTATTTGTGTTCCTTCTTTCATTGCTGGCCATGTTTTGTTTTGAATTGGGTTTTCTGTTACATTTTCTATTGCTACCACATTATTACTTTCCCATTTATCAAAGTTTGTTAAATATCCTTGTGCATATTCTACTGTTGCTGTTATGTCTGGAATTGTTTCTCCATAGTAGTATTTTTTGTTGTTTATTTGTGTAATGGTTGATATATATGAACCTTTTGCTGTTGTTAAATATCCATATGTTCTTGCATAATATATTGCTATTTGTAGTGTTCCATCTGGTTTTATAGTTGCATTTGTTACTATTTTTCCATCTACTTTTGTTTCTTTGTAATATATTCCGTTTGGTATGTTATATGCTGTTGATGTTTTTATTAATTTGTTTATATCTATGTTTGAATCTGTTGTTCCTGTTAGATTTTCTGTTTGTGCTAATGTATATATTCCTTTTGTGTTCATTACAAAATGTGCTACTTCGTATGGTGTATTTGTGTTTGCTGTCCATTGTGCATATAATGTTATTTGTCCGTTGTTTTCTGATACTAAATTTATTACTTCTTGACTGTTATTATAATATTCTATTATTGAATTTTGATTTTCTGTATTACCAGTATCATCTGAGTTACCTGTTTCACTGCCTTCTTCCATATTATTTGCACTATTGCCACTATTTGTTGGATTAGCTACTGTGCACCATCCTGCGAATGTGTATCCTGTTTTTTTGAATTTATTTGCACTTATATTTGTTGATACATCATATGTACATACTTGTGTATCCATTGTACCTATTCCTGTGTTTGAATTAAAGTTTATTCTGTATATATTTGCTGTCCATTGTGCATATAAGTTTACTATTCCATTTACTGTTTGGGTTAAGTTTTCTATTTCTTGACCGTTGTTATATGTTGTTCCTGTTCCATCTGGTTTTGTGTTCCAGTTTTTAAATGTGTACCCTATTCTTTGGTATTCGTTTTCTGATAGTCTTGCTTTTGTATTATATTCATATTTTGAGTTTTCCATTGATCCTGTTGTTGTTTCTGTTGGTGCATTTGGGTTGTATATTACTGTGTATTTGTTTTTTGTCCAGATGGCATATAGTGTTATTGTTCCATTTGGTGTTGTTGCTAAATTTGATACTTCTTCTTTGTCTTTATATAGTTTTTCACCTGTTGTATTTTGTGAGTTTCCTTCTGTTGTTCTTGTTGAGCTTGTTGTACCTGAAGAACTTGCAGAACCTGTCGTACTTGCAGAACTTGTGGCATCTTCTGATTTCACAACATAATTTGCATCTGTACTCCATCCCACAAATGTATACCCTGTTCTAGCATATACATTTGCTCTTAATGCTTTTGCAACATCATATGTGAATACTTGATTTGTCATTGTTCCTTTTCCACCATTAGCATTAAACTCTACTGTATAACTATTCGCACTCCATTGTGCATATAATTCAATTCTTCCTCCATTTTCTGATGTTAAGTTTAATACTTGTTCTTTATTTGCATAACTTGTGTCTGTTCCATCTTCTGATAAATTCCATCCTGCAAATATATATCCTTCTCTTGTTAGTGTATTTTCTTGAATTGCTTGTGTTTCATCGTATTTCAATGTTTGCACTGGCATTGCCCCGTGTCCGCCATTGGCATTGAAAATTATTGTATACTCATTTGGTAACCATTGTGCATATAGCATTAATGTTCCATTTGGTGTTGGTACTAGATTTTTAACTAATTGCTCATTTGTGTATTTTGTTCCTGTTCCATCTTCATTTGTATTCCAACTTTCAAATGTATATCCTGTTTTTGTGAATTTATTTGATGTTAGTTTTTGTTCTACATCATACACGAAATTTTGGTCTTCCATTGTTCCTGTTCCTGTGTTTTCTTTGAATATTACTGTGTATGTATTTACTGTTTTTTCTGCTATTGCGGTTAATTCTACATTTTGTTTTGGCATTATTACTGTTGTTTGTGGTTTTTCTGGATTGTATGGTGCTCCTAAGTCTGATGGTGTTAGTGTTGTTGATGTACCTGTTGTTCCTGCTATTCCTGATGTTTCTGTTGAAGTTATATTCCATTTTTTAAACTTATTTGTATATCCGTCAACACTTTCTTCAACTGCCTCAATTGTTACTGTCTCTCCCCATTTATATTTTGTTTTCATTTTTGTTTTTGATTGTTCAAATACATTTTCTCCATTTTCTGATGTTATATTACTACTTGTTCCTGTTGAAAGTCCTGTTGATTTTACTTCTCCTATGTTTTCCCCTGCTAATGTTGTTAGTGTATATCTTTCTCTTGCATAATATAAATATACTTTGGTTGTTCCGTCTTCTTCTATTGTTACATTTGACACATGTTCTCCATTGGGTGTTGTTGTTCCATATATGTAATTTGCATTTGGTATGTCTATTGCTATATTGCTTAATGTTAACTCTGAATCCGTATTCTTTTGGTATATGTTACTTGAATATAATGTGAAATTATTATCATTTGCATTTTCTAGATAATAGTATGCTGTATAATTTGATTTGCTTGCTTCCGGCTTTGTTTGAATTCCTGTTACTGTTACATTTGCTGTTATTGTTTTTCCCATTGATTCACTATCTAGCAAGTCATTTTCGTAAATTTCTTTTTCTGTGTTTCCTGTTTCTGAAGGCCAATTCCAGTAAATTCTTATGATTTTTTCATTGTCTATTTCCGCCAATGGAATAAAATCGTTTATTACAAGTTTTCCGTCTTCTATTGGAAGTTCTACAGTATGATTTTCATCTAGATAAAAATGCATATTTACTGGGTTGTTTTCAAAATTTGCATTTATTATATAATTAATAGCAACTTCGCTTCCTGCACCATTTAACTTTATATCAAAATGTCCGCTAGTTCCAGGTGCCACTTTGTCTTCTTTTACAGTAACATTTGCATCAATTGTATTTACTAAATTAAAAGTTTCTGCACCTTGTTCAGAATCATTTACTCTAAAGCTCCATTTGGCTATCTCTGATTGAACATTTTCTTCAAATACATTTGTGTATTTTGCCCATGCAAGTACTGTTATTGCTAAAACTGTTATTATTGCAATTAACATTACTATTATTTTAGCCTTTTGCTTTTTCATATGTATACCTCCCATTTCTTTTGAATCTATTTATTTTGTTTTTTTATTTGTGTTTGTATTTAAGTTTATTTTTTTGTTTGTGTTTGTATTTAAGTTTTTGTTTGTATTTTTCTTGTGTTTTTTCTTAACTATATATTTTTATTTATACTTTTATTTTAACAATATAATATATAATGTCAATGTGCTATTTTCGGTAATTTTTCTATGTGTTTACGGAAATAATACTTACAGTTTTTTTTACATTTTTATGTCTTTTTCTACATATTATAAAAAAGAAATGGCTTAAGATTAAATTTTCAAACTAACTTTTTAGTGCTTTTCTTTTGTTCCGTAAGAATTACATTTTTATAATACTCCTTTCGTATGTTCATTTTGTATGAAATATTTGTACGATTTTAAGTATCACTTATTATTCTATAATATCAAAATACACAAATCAAATCAAAAATTTTTACATTATCCGTCTCAACATTCTATGACAATATTAAGAAGTTAATTAACAAACATTTTTGTTCTACTCAGAACAAAAATGTTCAGTAATAAACATCCAAAATAGGACATAAACTTTACAAAGAGGTGAAACATATGTCATACATATATCCTATTTTTATCTCATTTATACTAGTCTTCATTTCCGAACTAGGAGACAAAACTCAACTACTAGTCCTATCTTTTTCATCCAAAACTAAAACCCAAAACATTTTATTGGGTGTTGCTATAGGCTCACTTTTTAGTCATGGTATTGCAATTGCTTTTGGTAGTACTCTTGGTATATTGAATAATCAAAGTCTTCAACAAATAGTTAAATTCATTACATACATTACATTCATAATTTTTGGTATATTCTCTTTTTTGTCTATTAGTAAAACAGAAAATGATGATTCAAATAAATTTATTGACAAGATAACAAATTTAAAATTAAATTATACACTTATAATTGCGTTTTCTATAATAATAGGAGAACTTGGTGATAAAACATTTCTAGCATCAATTGGTTTAGGTATACAATACCCTACATACAAAATTTCTTTGATACTAGGCGCTATTCTTGGCATGGTTATAAGTGATTTACTAGCAATATCATTTGGTAAGATTTTTTTAAGCAAAATATCAGATAAAGGGATACAAATATTATCTGGAATTTTGTTCATAATCTTTGGAATTTTAGGCTTTTTCAGTTGATTTTCATGTTAAAATATTGTATTATATATATTAGCAAAAATAAAAAATGAAAGGAATATACTAGTATAAAACTAATATATAATGGTACTAAAAATGACAAGTAAACAAAGAGCTTATTTAAGAGGATTAGCAAATAGTATTGATGCAATATTTCAAGTTGGGAAGTCAGGTATTACAGAAAATCAAATACAACAATTAAAAGATGCTTTGGGAGCACGTGAATTAATTAAAATATCTGTTTTGGAAACTGCACCTTTAAACGCAAGAGAATTAGGGGAAGAAATTGCAAATTTAACAAATTCGACTTTAGTTCAAACTATTGGAAATAAAATAACTTTATTTAAGCAAAGAAAAAAAGATAGTAAAATCACCTTGCCTAATTATAATTAATTTTAACCAATTATGATTAATTCTAACTAATTATAATTGATTCCGACTAATTATGATTAATTCAAATTATTTTTATTAATTTAAAATTAAAACTACTCTTAAAAATATAATTCTTTAACATAATTTTCAAACTAATTTCAAAAAGCAATAGAACAATTCTTTTCAACAATGTTCTATTGCTTTATATTTACTCATATCTCTTTTGTACTTTTTTAACTATTAACATTCAATATTTATTATATGCAATAAAATTCAATAACTGCCAATACTCAATAATAACTAATTTTTAACTCTATAAAACTACCTTATTATACACATATCCCAACTTTTTAAATATTTCTTCTTCCCTATTTGTGCAAGTTAAAATTATTACTTGTTTATCACCATAATTTTCTGCCAGATACTTTAAAATGTTTTCTAATCTATAATCATCATAATAAGCAAAAGCTTCATCTAAGATTACAGGCATATTTTCACTTGAAACTTCTGTATTCATAGATAATCTTAAAGATAAGTATAATTGATCTATAGTACCCAAGCTTAATTTTTCTGCTGAAACATATTCTCCTGAATTTAACTCAACCATTAAACCACTTTCATCACTTATCGAAACTTTATCATACTTTCCATTTGAAATTTCGGCTATATTTTTTGATAAATCACTTGTGAATTTAGGTGTTACAATATTTTTCATCTTTTCATAAGCACTCTCTAATACCTGTTTTACAACAATCATAGCATTATTTTTTTTCATTAGCTCTTCGTAATCTTCCTCTGTAGTAATTAACTCTTCTTCTATATTGGCTAAATCCTCTAATTGAGGCATAATATTATCTTTACTTAATTCTATTCTATGTAGTTCTAATTTTCCTTCATTTATTTTATTTGAAATACTTTCTATTTGATAATTAATATCTTCAAAATTTAATAATTTATTAATTTCATAAACATCAATTTTATTTCTATATGTATTTTTTAACTTTTCCTTTTCTATATTTTTTAAGTTCTTAATTCTCTCTCTAGTTTCTTCCATTATTTTTAATTGTTCTCTTTTATCTTTTTCAAACACTTCAATCTTTGCATTAACAATATTAATTTCTTCTAATACTTTTTTATTTTTATTTCTTCTTTCAACAAGATTGAAATTTTGCTTTTTTCGAAAATTACAAGCTTTTTATTTTCCTCTATTTTTTTGTTAAGAACTTTCTTATTTTGCTTAATAAATTCCTCTTGTTTTGCTTTGTTTTTTTCTGTTACATAAAAAACTGGTATTAGTATAAATGCTAAAATTCCTAAATATTTTAGTATATTATCTTTTAAGAAAATAAACAATAAAGCATTTATTAAGATGATTACTAATGTCATTATTATGTATTTTCCAGTTTTAATTTTTATTTTAGTTTTTTGTTCTTCCTCAATCGGTTCTAACGCTTGGATTTTCTCATTATAATCTTTTATTAAAGTTTCTTCACTTTCTATATCATTATCATCCAAAATATGATTTTTCTCGTTTATTAGCTCAAGAATTTCTCTTTCATCCTTTTTTATTAAGCTCACATTGTACTGTAATTTCTCAGTTTCAAAAACCTCATTTTCGTTTATTTTTTTTACATTTTTTAATATTTCAATTTTGATTTCATCTTGCTTTATTTGTTCTTCAATATCTGTTTTTCTTTCTTCCAAATCATATTTTATATATTTATAATTCTTCAACTCATGCTTTTTATTTTTTAAATCATTTAATTTATTTTGGGCAATATTTATAGGTTTTCCTTGACTTCTATATGTTCCAACTTCATCTAATTGTTTTTTATAAAGTTTTTCCAATGCCTTTTTATATGAAACATTATCTTCACCAGTACCAGCAATATTAGCTATTTTTTGTATTAATACATTTTGCGAATTTTTTTCGAGCTTTACCTCTTGTTGCATTGAAGCAATTGTTGATAAAAATGTTTGTTCATCAACTTTTGTTTGTTCATAAAAAAATTGATTTCCTAAATTTTTATCTATAGTAAATTTTTTAGAGATATCTTCTAAATTACTATTATATATTTTAGGATTTTTATAACTTCCCATTGGAGTATTAAATTCTCCTT
>SAMEA104315430__coassemble_253_pt1 | contig 26680 bp, 21 predicted proteins | sample SAMEA104315430__metabat2_low_PE_049 | metagenome-assembled genome bin SAMEA104315430 (sample SAMEA104315430) | gut metagenome | biome: Monkey gut; feature: monkey-associated habitat; material: faeces | place: China | collected 2013 | reverse complement strand
AGAATCAGAAGAAATTGACAACATTATAGTTTTAAACGATGAAAATGGTGAAGAGGTTCCTTTTGAATTCCTTGATTTAATAGAATTAGATGGTGAGGAATATGTTGTTCTATTACCAGTAGAAGAAGATGAAGAAGAAGCTGATGAAGTTGTTATATTGAAATTAGAAGACACTGAATCAGAAGATGAAGAATCTTATGTAAGTGTTGAAGATGAAGAAATACTTAACAAAGTTTTTGAAATTTTCAAAGAAAAATTTAAAGATGAGTTCAACTTTGTTGACTAATCAAAAAAACAAATTTACCAAGGAAGCGATTTAATCGCTTCCTTTTTAGTGCCACTAAGAATACTTAAAGCAACTTATATTTGAAAAAACATAATTTCCCAATCCAAAAGAATTTCCATCAAATATTTTTAACATATAACCAAACCATATCCAACCCCATTCGGAGAAAAAATTTGTTACTTTTGAAAAAAGAAGTCTCCGACCTGAGCCATCAAACATCCAATCCCAATCATTATCGTAACAAGTCCAACAAACCAAGTACGCACTTCACCGCGTTTGAAGGAGTTTGTTTTTTCAAAAGTAACAAATTTTTTCTCTCGGTGCTACCCCCAAAAAAAGATATTAAAAAAACTGTTCCTTATTGCAAAAGCCACTCACAAGCCTACATAGTCAAAACCCCATTAGGCGTATCCAAAATCACCAACACATCTTCTTCCTTGCCATTTTCTACATTTATATAAACCAAAAATTGCCTGTCATCCACAACGCCCTTAAATTCCCAACACAAAATCTCACTTTGATACTCAGTAGGAATCATAGCCAATCCTTCACTTTGTATCTCTAAATTCTTATTAATTTTCTCTCTAGCCTTTTCTTTTGAAACCTTAGGAGTTGCAAAATTTCTATACTCATGTGAATTCAAGTATCCACTTGTCTCCATTCCCAATATTTCACCATTATCCAAAGCTACTTTCAATTTAACTAAATCTGAATAAACAGTTACACCATCTTGTTCATACGCATAATTTATAGTAACAATTCCATTTTGTTTTAAATAATACGTAGGTTTCATATTATAAATTCCTCTTGAATCAAGAAATTTCTCTCCTATTTCATTTGCATTTTCTTGTGATATAATCTCAGCTGTTACGTCTCTTGTACTATTTGAGAATACTACATGTCCACCTTTTTGTGATATTGAAATCCAAACATTTACTCCATCGTTTTTCACAACTGAAAAATCATATGACTGTATATTTGCATTTTGTGTAATTCCATTTGAATTTATTTCCTTCACATTTTCAGCGCCTATAAATTCTAGGGCTTTTTGTTTTGCTGTTTCTTCATCTATTTCTTCACCTGTTAAACCTTTTCTTTCAGGATTAGTCATGTGTTCTGAAAAAGCGCCATCATATATTAAGCCAGCATATTCATGAAAATTTTCTTCTAAATTACTAAAACTATCTTTAGATATATTACTAACCTCTTGTGCAAACACAGGACTACCCTTTTTAGTTAACTCTCCCCAACTAATACGTCCACTATTTAAATCTTCTGATAATTGATTTAATGTGTTTTTTAATTCGGTACTATATTGATGTAATTTGGTTAAATTATCTAATTCTTCTTGTGTTAACTCTTGATTATTTATGTTTTTTCTTGATAACGAATAACTATAATCACTAACTTGATTTAAAAATTTTGCTGTGTTTTCTAATTCTGAACTACTAATTGGTAATCTAGCCAAATAACTTTGTGCTAAATTTGCCTCTCTCCATACATATGTTAATGTTTCAGCACCATGTTCAGGTGTATTTGAAACTAATGCTTTTGCTAAATAAACTTCTACACTATCAACATAATCTACTAATTCAAAAAATGCCATATTATATGCATTTTCTGATGCTTGCCTATATTCTCGTTGTTTTTTATATGTGAATAATCCTAATATTACTATTATAGATATTAACACTACTACCAATGTTAACATATGCCTATCTTTTAATCTATCTTTCCAATCATAAACTTTTTGTTTTAAGCTTGTCATTTTATTTTCCCCTTTCATTTTATAGTAGATTATCTACAAAATCTATGTTTTCCAATTGTTTTTATTAATGGTCTAGACCAAATCCATGAATTAGTTGCAGTATCTGGATTAAAGTAATAAATAGCACCATTAGTTGGATCCCATCCGTTCAAAGCATCTTGCGCCGCTTTAAGAACTGTAGAGCCTTCTTTGATTGGTACATTTATTTGTCCATCTGAAACAGCTGTAAATGCTCCAGGTTGATAAATTACCCCAGCTATTGAATTAGGAAAACTAGAATGTTTTACTCTATTTAAAATAACTGCACCAACAGCAACCTGCCCTTCATAAGTTTCACCACGGGCTTCACCATTTATTGCTCTTGCCAATAATTGCACATCTGAAGTGCCACTTCCATTTGCCGCACTTGAGTTGTTTATATTAAATACACTAAATATATACATAGCTACTATAATTATTGAAATAATAACTATTGATAACTTAAATATCCATTTGATTTTCAAGACATTTCCTCCTTTTGTTTTTAAAAATATTCTTACCTTTTTTTGAAAAAATATTCAAAATTTTTCAAAGTATTGTATCAAAAAATTTTTTATGCTAAAATTGATTTATATTTATTTTTTAAGAATATAAAGAATTATCACTTATGAAAAACAGTAATTATTATAGAAGAAGGAGTTTTAATGAAAAGAGTATTAATTTTATATGCCAAATATGGCGGTGGTCATTTATCAGCTGCAAATTCTATACAAAATTTTATTGAGGAAAACTATTATTTTGATACACAAGTTAAAAGTGTTGACTGTGTTGAATATGCCAGCCCAGTTTTAAGTGGATTAACAATAGAAGCCTATAAGGACATGGCAAAAAAAGCACCATGGGCTTGGAAAAAAGTATATTATAATTCAGAAAATGGAGCTCTTTCACATATAAGCACAGATATAGCTAAAAAAATGGCTAGAAAACTTCATACTTTGTTTAAGGAATTTTTGCCTGATATAGTAATATCTACTCACCCTTTTGCAACACAAATGACTAGTTATTTAAAAGAGCATGAAAATGTTGATTGCAAATTAGCCACTGTTTTAACAGATTTTGCGCCACATGCTCAATGGTTAGTTGGAAAAGATTATTGTGATTTGTTTTTTGTGTCAAATGATGATATGAAAACTGAATTAATAAATGACTACGACATTCCAGAAACTAAAGTATTTGTTACAGGAATACCTTTATCTGACAGGTTTTTAGATGATTTTAAAGAAGATGAATGTTTTGATGTTCTACGTTTAAAAAAAGAGAAAAAAGTACTTTTATTTTTTGGTGGAGGAGAATTTGGACTTGGAGAAAAAAGAACTGTTAAAGTTTTAAAAAGTCTTGCCAATCATCTTGATGAATATCAAATTGTTGCTATTTCTGGAAGAAACAAAAAAATGAATAATGAATTTTTAAAATTATATAAAAAAGTAAAAAATGATGATTTACATATTTATAAATATACAACAAATGTGCCGGAACTAATGTATATATCTTCCTTAGTAGTAACAAAACCTGGCGGTTTAACTTCTACAGAAAGCTTAGCATCTGGTTTACCAATGCTTATAATTAATCCTATCCCTGGTCAAGAGGAGGAAAATGCAAGATTTCTTGAAAAATCTGGAGCTGCTGTTTGGATAAAAAAAGATGACGATATAGATATGATAGTTGACAATCTTTTAAAAGACACTGATAAACTTGAAAAAATGAAAGAAAATTGTTTAGCCCTTAGCAAAAGGGATTCTACTAAAAATATTTGCAATATTATTTTAGAAAAGAATAAAAAGTAAAATTAAATATCAAGATTTAAAAATAAATATAAATATTAACATATACATTTATTCTGCATATATTAGTAAGAGGTGAAAAAAATGTTTCTTAACTCTTTATCAGGATGTGAACTAGTAGCTCTTGCTACATATTTTTCAATTATTCTTTCACAAGATTTAACTCCAGAAGAAACAGATATATTAGGAAACTTTTTTTCATCTCTTGGCTCCAACCTTAGCACTATTGCCGCAGTGCAAGGTGCAATAAAATAGTAAAAAATGCAGCAATAATTATATTATTGTTGCATTTTCATTTTTATAGTTTTATACTAATAAACCTTATATTTATGATTTTTCACTATTATATTCTATATTTGTTTGTATTTTTCTATATTGTTTTTACAATTTTAGAATAGTAACATTCTATATTTATTTTTATAATTCTCTTCTTCCTTCTAAAGCTTTACTTAAAGTAATTTCATCTGTATATTCCAAGTCTCCTCCAACTGGAATTCCGTGTGCAATTCTTGTAACTTTTATTCCTAATGGTTTTATTAATTTTGATAAGTACATTGCAGTTGCCTCACCCTCAACTCTAGGATTTGTGGCAAGAATAATTTCCTTAACTTGTCCATCCATTAATCTTGCTAATAACTCCTTAATTTTAATATCATCTGGCCCAATTCCATTCATAGGAGATACTACTCCATGAAGAACATGATAAACTCCTTTGAACTCATGTGTTCTCTCCATTGCTACTACATCTTTCACATCTTCAACAACACATATTATAGACTTGTTTCTTCCTGAATTTGCACAAATTGGGCATGGGTCTGTATCAGTTATATTATAACATTTTGAACAATATTTTAAATTTTTCTTTGCATTAACAATTGCCTCAATAAATTCGTTTGTTTCTGTTTCACTTGAATTCAATATATAAAATGCAAGTCTTGCAGCCGTTTTATTTCCTATACTAGGTAATTTTTCAAATGCCTCTATTAATTTTTCTATTGATGGTGAATAATATCCCATATTTTCCCCCTTTTTGCGTCTTATATAATTCCAGGAATATTATATTTTCCTAATTGTGCAGCTTGAGCAGAATCAACCTTTTTCAAAGCTTCATTAACACAAGTTAAAATTAAATCTTCTAGCATTTCAACATCATCTGGATCAACAGCTTCTTTTTTTATTTTTATTTCTTTTATTAGTTTTGCACCTGTTACTTTAACTTCTATAACTCCTCCACCAGCTGATGCATCAAATTCTTTTGCAACTAATTCTTCTTGTGATTTTTCCATATCAGCTTGCATTTTTTTAGCTTCTTTCATTAATTGATTGATGTTCATTCCACCAAAACCTCCCATTCCTGGGAATCCTCCTCTTTTTGACATTTTATTTTCCTCCTTAATTTTTATTAATCTATTATATTAATGTCATATTTCACATTCATTTTGTTTAAAAGTTTCAGCCCTTTTACTTTATTCATCTATAATATTAACTGGCATACCCATTTCTTTAGAAATATTTTGTGCAATATCTATATTATTATTTGGTTTTTTAGCGTCAATATATTTTACTTGCATTGGTTTTCCATATTCTATTGATACTAATTTGGTAAGTTCATTTACACTTTCTGGTTTATCTAAAATGCTTCTTCCGAAAGGTGTTATTCCGTTTGGAAAAACAATTCCCACAGTCATATCATTAACTTCTGTAGCTGTTGTATTTACTAAATTTGTATATAACATTATTTTTCCACTTTCTTTTAAACCACTAACTAATTTTCCCCAACATTCTGATTTTTTTCCTGTTGGTGTAATATTTGTTACAATATTAGTAGAACCATTTAAAATGGCTTTTGTATTAACCCTTTTAGCAGTATTTTTAGATTCCTTATTATCCACATTTTGTTCCAAATTGTGGATAACTCCTGTTGAAATTTGGTTAATTTTATATTCTAATTGTTTTATTTTATTTTCTAATTCATTAGTTTTATTTTGAATATTAAATGTAATAGAATCTCTTTCTTTATTATCGTTTCCATATAACTCTTCTTTTGTACTCACATTAGTCATTGTATCTAAATTTTGTACATTATTAATATTATTTTGTATATTTCCTACTGTTGCATTACTAAAATTACCACTATCCATTCCTTCTTGAATTGAGCATAATTTCATTATTCCAACTTCTAACATTATTGTTTTTTGTGTTGTCATTTTTAAATCATTAGCAAGTTCAGATAAACTATATATGATTTTTAATAATCTTTCCTTTGAAGTTTTTTTAGAAATTTCTTCTATTTGTTTTAGTTCTTTATCATTATATAAATTTAATATACCACTAGATTTAAATACTAGTATATCTTTTACATATTTAATTATTTCCCATATTAAATTATTTAAATCTTTGCCATCTACTATTACATTATCAATATTTTGTAATGTTTCCTTAGTATCGCAATCTATTACAGAATTTACTATTTTGTTTATGTATTCTACTTTTGGAATTCCTACTAATTCCTTGACTTTATCATCATTAATTTCTTCTTCGCCTTCTTGAACACATCTCTCTAAAATACTTAGACCATCTCTCATAGCACCTTCAGCCAGTACTGAAATTGTTTTCAAAGCCTCATCTGTAATGTTTATATCACTTTGTTTACAAATATATTCTAACCTAAACTTAATATTTTCTGCTGATATTTTTTTATAATCAAATCTTTGACATCTTGATAAAATTGTTGCTGGTAATTTTTGTGGTTCAGTTGTTGCAAGTATGAACTTAACATGTTCGGGTGGTTCTTCTAATGTTTTTAGTAAAGCATTAAAAGCACCTACTGATAACATATGAACCTCATCAATAATATATACTCTATATTTAGCAACAGTTGGTAAAAAATTTACCTCTTCACGAATTGACCTAATATCTTCAACACCGTTATTAGATGCAGCATCCATTTCAACAATATCTGTTAATGAGCCTTGAAGTGCTGCCTTACATATTTCACACTCATTACAAGGTTCTCCTTCTTGAGGATTTAAACAGTTTATTGCTCTTGCCAAAATTTTGGCCGCAGATGTTTTTCCTGTACCACGCCCACCTGTTAATAAATATGCATGTCCAACTCTGTTTGAAATAATTTGATTTTTTAATGTTTTAGTTATATGTTCTTGCCCTACTATTTCACTAAATTTTGTAGGTCTATATTTCCTATATAAAGCTGTATATGACATAAATATCACCTCAATTTCTATTTTTTTAGCCTCTCTATGGAAGTATTTTTCACATAAAATTTACTACTTATTGCTGCTTCCTTCCGGACCTGACAAGATTCATAGCTTTTTATTGAAAAATATCCTCCATACAGAGGCTAAAGTTTTCATACCTTTCGTATTATATAATGTTTTTATGTTTTTAGCAAGGGGTTTTATTAATTTTTAAAAAATCATAATTTTAAATAAATTCGTGTTATAAATCTTACATTAAAAATATTTTTTAATTCAAACTATTTTTAAATTATTTTTTAACAAATTAACACTTCAAACATGTTGAATATATTAATACCTCTTAAAAATGACCTTACTAAAATCTGTGATTTCTTTATGTGTCTCCTTTTTTCCAACAATATCTTCAATAGGCAAATCTAATTTTATATTTGTCTTATAAGCTTTATCTTGCACTTCAATAATCAAATCAAATGAAACTGTAAATTTCAAATCTTCATTTAAAATATTCATTTTTTCTAAAATATATGCTCCTTGTTCTATTTGTGTATCATCATTTGATTTATACTCACCAACACCTACATTTGCAAAACTTATACAAATACAACCACCTTGATTACCAATTTCTAAATTCTTTTTGTTATCTGCTGCTGCTCCAGTATATGTTAATGATGAATTTACTAGAAAATCATTTACATATTTGTATAATCCATCATTTAAGCTGTTTGGCATATATACTTGAATTTTACCTAATTTAACATTTTCTAAAATTTGTATATTTTCAATTCTTACATTCTTTATTATTTCTTCATTTTTTAAATTAACATTTTTATCTATATATATATATACATCATTTGTTTGAATTACTTTTTCTTGCCATAAATAATTTTCCATATTTGCTTGATTTTTGTTTAAATTATCCTGATTTTTATCTATATTTTCAGTAGTTGCTGAACTAATTACAATTATCTTTCCTAGTTCAAAAGGCATATCTTTTTCGCCTTCGACTTCATACCTTAAAACAGTAAATATGGCAATAGCAATTATAATCGCTATTACAATTATAATTGCACTAAATTTCATTCTTTGTTTAATTTTATCTTTATTCACAAACAATTTCCTTTCTACCTGTTTCTTTCTTTAACTCTCTCAATTCTTTAAAAAAATCTTTCAAAATTTGCTCACACTCTTTTTTTAAAACTCCTGTTTCCATTTCTACTTTATGATTAAATTTGTAATTTTCTAATAAATTCAAAACAGAACCACAAGCTCCTGTTTTTCCATCTAAAGCTCCTATATACACTTTCCTAATACGCGATTGGATTAATGCACCTGCACACATACTGCATGGTTCTAAAGTTACATACATATCGCAATCTAAAAGTCTCCAGCTTTCTAGTTTTTTGCTTGCCTTTTTAATCGCTAGTATTTCTGCATGATTTGTAGTATCTTTTTTATTTTCCTTTTGATTATATGCTCTTGCTATAATTTTTCCATCTTTTACAATAATTGCTCCAACTGGGACTTCTAATTTGTTATATGCCTTTTTTGCTTCCTTTAGTGCCTCTTTCATAAATTTTTCTTTCATCTATTTACACACCTATACACTATTACTATTTTCTTTAATAAAATTATTATATTCAAATCCTTTTTATGGTGTGCCCAAGGGGACTCGAACCTCTATCGGTCGCTTAGGAGGCGACTACTCTATCCTGTTGAGCTATGAGCACAAATATATTTATAGTATATAACATTTGCTCTTTTTTTTCAAGGATTTTTATGCTATAATATAGAAAATTTGCTACTTATTTAATACGATAAGTATTTCTATAATTACATATTACTAGTTTTCTGAGAAATACTTGCAAAAGTACTAATATTAAATAGCAACAAAAATTTAAAATTTGAAATGAGGAACTTAAATGCAAAAAATACTTAGTTATATGAGAAAAGCTATAGACAACTATAACATGATAGAAGAAGGAGATAAAATAGCAGTTGGTCTATCTGGTGGAAAGGATTCTACAACTATGTTAATGGGTCTAAAAAATCTGCAAAGATTTTATCCTAAAAAATTCGAAATAATTGCAATTACTATTAATCCTGGTTTTGAAGGATTTGACATTGTTTTATTAAAAGATATTTGTAGAAAAATAGATGTTCCATTAATAATTGAAGATGGTCATATGAAGGAAATAGTTTTTGACATTCGAAATGAAAAAAACCCCTGTTCTTTATGTGCAAATTTACGTAGAGGCATGTTGAACAGTATTGCAGCTCGAGAAGGTTGTACCAAAATAGCTATTGGTCATAATGAAGATGATGTTTTAGAAACTTTTATAATGAACTTATTTTACGCTGGTAGTATAAATACTTTTGCGCCTATAAGTTATATGGATAGGTCTAAAATGACCCTTATACGTCCATTAATCTATGCACCTGAAAAATATATACGTAACTTTGTAAAAAGAAATAATATTACTATAATGCCAAAAGCTTGTCCAATGGATGGATTTTCTAAAAGAGAAGATATTAAAGAATTATTGAGAAATTTACAAACTGTCATACCACACATTAGAGCCAATTTATACGGAGCCATTAAACGTGGCGAAGTTAATGGATTTAAGGAATTTAAATAATCTGCTATATATTTCAATTATTTTAACTATTATTTTATGCTGTTGCTCAGAAAGAAGGTACTACAAAATGAAGAATAATTATTATTCACTAAAAAGCACTAGAAAAACTTCACGTAAAAAAATACATTCAATAAATCAAAAAAATTATAATAAGAAGAAAGCAAATTATAGAAAACGAAAAGCACAAAAATTAAATTATAGGAAATTTTTTATTTTTTTAATTGCTATTTTTATTATTTTTTATTTAATTATTACAGGATTAATTAAACTATTTTCTAACAAAAATACTTCAACATCTTCTACAGGTATTTCTTCAGAAGTGCCTAAAGATATTACAGTAAATATGGCAGTAATTGGTGATATTATGTGTCACACCACAAATTTTGATGATGCATATGATTCTAAAACTGATTCATATGATTTTTCAAAGGTTTTCACTAATATTCAATCTTATATACAAAATGCTGATATTGCAATTGGGAATTTAGAAACTACATTTTCCGGAAAAGATGTCGGATATACTGGATATCCTACTTTTAATACTCCTGAGCAATTAGCACAAAATATAGCAGATTTAGGTATTGATGTTGTTTCCACAGCCAACAATCATAGTTTGGATAAAAAATATGCTGGATTAGTTAGTACATTAGATGAATTAGATAAAGTACGGTTTAAGTCACACTGGTACTTATAGAAGCAAAGAAGAACAAAATACAATTTTAACTAAAAATATTAATGGCATTAAATTTGCTTTTTTGTCTTTTACTTATGGAACTAATGGTATTCCTATCCCCTCTGGAAAAGAATATTGTATAAATCTTATTGATGAAAATTTAATTTCAGATCAAATATCTAAGGCTAAATTGCTTAACCCTGATATTATTTGTGTTAGTATGCATTGGGGAGAAGAATATAAGTTAATTCAAAACTCTAGTCAAGAAAAATTGGCAAATTTCTTATTTGAGAACGGTGTAGACATAATTTTAGGAAGTCACGCTCATGTTTTGCAACCAATGGAAAAACGTACAATAACTTTAGAAAATGGTTCTACAAAAGATGGATTTGTTATTTATTCATTAGGCAATTTTATGTCTGGACAGGTTATTGAAAATACTAGAAATTCTATAATATTGCAATTACAAATAACTAAACATTCTAATAACTCCATTTCTATTGATTCTTACAACTATATACCAACATATATGTTAGATTTGGGAACTGGTAAATCTGATAGATATAAAATTTTAGATGTTAATAAATCTATTTCTGATTATGAAAGTGGAAATGGTAATATTCCAGAAAATATATATAATACCTTAAAAACTGTAAAACATAAAATTGATAATACACTTTCATATACTAATGATACAAAAAAGTTACAATAAAAAAACAGTGTAGCAAAAATTTCATTGCTACACTGCTTTTTTATGCCAATACATATTTTAAATATACCTCAGTATTGACATTTTTTATAATTTTCCTTGCTGGACTTTTAGGTGGCAATTCCCCAACAAGAAAACTCTTCTCATCATACATTCCAATCGTTCCATTTGGGTGCATTAAAATAAATCTAACCTGTTTATTATAGTACAGGTCTTTTATTGCCTTTGTAATTGCCATGTCATTTGTAGTCATACTAGCATCTCCTTTTAAACTTAATTATAAGTTTTAAATATAAAAATTTATGAATATTGTATTATTATACACTATAACGCACAAATTTGCAACACTTTTTTGAATATATTATCGTTTTTTATTTTACATAAGCTTACAACATTTTCTATATTTTTACACTATTTAATATTATTCGACACAATTTGATATCATTCATAGTTATGTCTAACTATAATTCTTTGATAATACAAATTTTTATTGTTCTATGATAATAAATCTCTTGCTTTTAACCATATTATAGTAATTGCAGTAATAATTATAGTACTTACAACTAACACTATAAAACCTATATTACTATTTTGCAAAGGCACAGGTACATTCATTCCCCATAAACTTGAAATTAATGTAGGTATAGCTAAAATAACAGTTATAGATGTTAGCATTTTCATTACTCCATTCAAATTATTTGAAATTATTGATGCATATGCATCCATACTTCCATTTAAAATATCACTATAAATTTTACTCATTTCTATTGCTTGTTTATTTTCAATAATTGCATCTTCAAGAATATCTTCGTCTTCATCATATAACTTAATAATTTTTCCTCTTAATGTTTTCTCCATTACTACTTCATTTGATTTCAAAGATGTTGTAAAATATACTAAACTTTTCTCTGAATTCAATAATTTTAGTAATTCTCTATTTTTTAAAGTCTTTTTTAAAATGCTTTCAGCTACTTCTGTTTCTTTATTTATTTGTTTTAGTAATCTTAAAAATACAGATGCATTTTCATAGAAAAATTGAAAAATAAATCTGCTTTTTTTATAAGTTATTACCTTTTTATTAATTGAACGTTCTAAATTAGAAATAATTTTATTTTTCTTTAATGAAACTGTTATAAAAAAATCATCTCTCACAACTATAAGCCCTACTGGCATTGTAGTATAAATTTCTGAATCTTGTTCTTTTTCTAAAACTGGAACATCTAATATAAATAAAATTGTTCCATCATCTTCAATATCAATTCTGGCTTTTTCTTCGTAATCTAATGCATATCTTATAAACTCGTCTGAAATATTCGCTTGTTCACAAACTTGTTTAATTTCGTTTTCAGAAGGGGAGACCATGTTTATCCAACAACCTTTTGTTACTTCTTTCTGTTCTGCAGTTAAATTTGTTTCAATATCTGTGTTATAAATCTTTAACATTTTTCCCCTCCTTAAAATTTTATTGTTATATTTTTTTATTTTGTTATTCTTATATTTAATTATTTTGTTATCTTATTTTCTTATTACTTTTCTATTTACTTTTCTATATTTTATTATTTTCTAAATACTTTATTCTTAACACTAAATTTCCACTATAATTAATCTTCCATAATTTCATAACTATAGGCATCAATATAATTTGAAGTAATTGAAATAGCAAGTTCCTTATCCTCATCTGCATTTAAGCTGGATATAAGTCCTTTTGCTGATACTAATTCTTTTCCATCTTTATCTTTTAATTTTAATGTAACATTTTTCAATTCTGTTTTTGTTGCTCCAGTATTTTTTACATTTGCTCTAAAAGTAGTAACTCCATTTTTCAATGTTAACCTAATATTTTCTAATTGCAAATCCCCCAATGTTGATGTTGCATTCATTGATGCATTTGTATTTATTTTTGTTCCATCTGACAATTCACCTGTGAATTCACCAACTTTTTTTATTTCAGATTCCATTGTTATAGTTCCATTGTTTGTATTAGAATTTTCTGTATTTTTAATATTTTTCTTTGCAAAGCAATATATTATTATAGATATTGCAATTACAGTTACTGTAAGTATTATTATTATTTTCAAATTCTTTTTATTCATCTTTTGTTACCTTCTTTCTCTTTATTCTTATAATAATATTTTACTATATTAAATATTTAAAATCAAGTAAAATTGAATACCGAAAAATTGAATACTGAAAATGTGAAAATTAAATAAAAAAAGAAACCATTGTAAAACGATTTCATTTTATAAGAAAGATATATAACTTGTGTTATAAATATGGTGGGCCATCGGGGTCTCGAACCCCGGACCTTCAGATTAAGAGTCTGCTGCTCTACCAACTGAGCTAATGGCCCATGTAAACTTATATTAAGTTTACAAAAATATTATACAACTTATAGTGGATAAAAGTCAAGGACTTTTTTTAACAATTGGGGACGTATATTATTGGGGGTGAATTGTAAAAGTAAAATCCATTTTACTTTTACAATTCACCTAATAACATATTTTGGAAATTTTTTGTAAAAAATACTTGAATAATATAATATTTAATAATATAATGTAACCAATCAAAAGATAAAATAAGGAGAGAATTATATGGAATTAGTAAAAGATATTTATTTCAATACAGATAAACTTATTGAAAATACTAAAGTTAAAGTTTCTTATACTGGAAAGTTTTACCAAGGAAATGATGATAAAGTATTTATTCATTATGGATATGGAGAAAATTGGGATAATGTAAATGAAGCTGAAATGATAAAAACAGATTTAGGTTATCAAACTGAATTAGATTTAACAGGTGGTAATACTATTAATTTCTGTTTCAAAAATCAAAATAATGAATGGGATAATAATTGTGGTAACAATTATATTTTCAACATAGAAAAAGAAAGTAACAATGAATTAGGAAAAACTACTTTTGGAGTACCACAAGAAAATGCAGGTTCTTTTTTCGGAAAAACTTTTGGAACAAAAGATGGAAACCAAACTGTTTCTAATGTATATTGGAATTCAAATCAAGCACAAAATTCAGATGAAAAAAATTCTGGAATTATAGAAGATACAGTTTTAGGAAATTCAGATAGTGTAGATACCTTTATAGGTCCTGTACAAAACGCTGAGGTTTCACAAAATTTATTAGGTGGTATTGAAGTTTCTAATGGTACTGGTATTTCTAATTTAGGTACTGAAAATTTATTAAGTACAGATATTTTAAATAATGGTATTTCTACTCCTGTTGCTAATAACACTGGTATTGAAACATCTATTGCTAATGTTTCTAAAATAGATGGTACTTTGCTTAATAATTCTTCAGTTTCAAATAACAATGGTCAAGTAACTACAACTGCTATAACTGTTGTTAATACTGGTTTTGAAAAAACTCTTGTATGGACTAGAAAAATAAAGGCAACTGTATGCAAATTTTTTGCCTATGTTCCAAAATTTATTTCTGGAAATTATAAAAGAAAAGTTGATAATAAAAACAAATAATTTATGAATTATAAATAGTAAATTACGAAAAATAAATAATAAAATATAAATAATAATTAATCAATAAATAATAAATAATAGATAATAAATAATAATTAATAAATAATAAAAAACAAACCGTAAATTATAAATAATAAAAATTTCTAGTATTTTTACTTTGCTAGAAATTTTTATTATTTATAGTTCATCTTTTATAATTTATTTTTCTATTTTTTAAATCACTTACTAATTTTTTATTTCTCTAATCATCTTTAAATTACCCAGCCTCCATTTACTGAAATAATTTGACCTGTTGTATAATCATCTTCTATAAGCCATTTTACACAGTTTGTTATAGAATGTGGATAACCTATTTTTTCTAATGGTATCTCGTTTGCTATATTTTCTAATTCTTGTTTTGATAATTCTTTATTCATTTCTGTATTTATAATTCCTGGAGCTATACTATTTACACGTATATTAGATGGTCCAAGTTCTTTTGCTAATGCTTTTGTCATTCCATCTAATCCGGCTTTTGCAACAGAATAATGAACTTCGCAAGATGCTCCAACTATTCCCCATACAGAAGAAATATTTATTATGCAACCACTTTTCTTTTGTATCATACTTGGCACTGCTTCTTGTGTAACATAAAATGCTGACGTTAAATTTGTTTGTAACATTTTATTCCAATCTTCATCTGTTATTTCGGTAAATAATTTTATTTGTGATATTCCTGCATTATTAATTACAACATCTATATGTTCATATTTTCCAATAATAAAATTTATTAAATTTTTTACTTCATTTCTTTTTGATATATCTGCTTTGACTATGTCTATATGTATTCCATTATTTCCTAATTCATTTTTTATTTTGTTAGCTTGCTCTTCAGACTTATTGTAGTTCATTATTACTGTATATCCCTGTTTTGATAATTCTTGAACAATATTAGCACCAATTCCTCTAGAACCCCCTGTTACTAGTATTACTTTGTTTGGTAACATATTTATACCTCCTTTTTTAATATCACGATATATACATTTAATAATATTCCATAACTAATATAACATAACCAATATACCATAAATAATATTCTATAAATAAAAAATATTTATATTTCAAAAATATAAAAAAGCCAGTAATTAAGATTTTCTCAAAACTACTGACCTTCATATGGAGCCACTTCTCAGATTCGAACTGAGGACCCCCGCATTACAAGTGCGGTGCTCTGGCCAACTGAGCTAAAGTGGCATTCTTGGTGACCCGTACGGGAATCGAACCCATGTCTCCGCCGTGAAAGGGCGATGTCTTAACCGCTTGACCAACGGGCCATTTATATTTTTTTGCCTATATATTTGATTGAAATTGTTAATTTCCAACAAATAATTATTTTTCTAGGATTTAAGATTAAACTTAAATCCTAGATTTGGTGAGCCATCGCGGATTCGAACCGCGGACAACTTGATTAAAAGTCAAGTGCTCTACCACCTGAGCTAATGACCCAAGTTTTAGTGCCTTTGCACTGCGCAAACTTTGTATTTGTTAACGCAGTTATTATTTTAATCTATTTGTCATAGTTTGTCAATACTTTTTTTGAAATTTTCAAATTTTTTTATTTTGAGACGTTTATTATTGGACATTTTTATCCAATTTTGGACAGATATTCACATGCCAACCCATTGGTTATCTAAGATTTGTAATAGATTTGAGTAAATTGTAAGCAAACAAGAATAATATTTCATCTGCCTTATTTTGAAATGCTTTGTATTCAATATTTATTGCTTTAACGCTGTTATTAGCACAACATATACCCGATCAGTTCTTTTATAAACTGCCTTTGACATACCACAAATTACGCATAGAACAGATGGTACTTTTCCATTTTCACTTTTTATTTGTTCTTTTATTTTCACCAAGTTTTTAGCTGCATTTTCTATTTGATTTGCCCCAAGTTTTATTTCAAAACAACACCAATTTCCATCATATAATTCAATTACACAATCTATTTCCATATTTTGATAATTTTGATAATCTTAATAATGATAACATTTAGCTTCAAAACTATCTGCATAAATTTTTAAATTCCTTTCAACCATTGCTTCAAATAAAAATCCAAATGTTTCTAAATCATTTATCAACTTACTTTCTTCTTTAATATTTAATAACGCACATACTATTGATAGATCAGCAAAATGCCTTTTTTCAGCTTGTTTCACTCTTACTTAAGATCGTATGTTAGTTGAAAATGGTTCATCGTTATCCAATAAATATAATCGATCTAATGCATCTAAATAACTAGCCAAAGTATCTATATCTATATCAATATCATCATTGTCAATATCTTTTATCTTCTTTTTTTAAAGTCATATTAGATACTGTTGTACTTTCATTTCTAGCTAATGATTTTAATAAAGTCTTACTTTATGCTTATCTCTATTTTTTCCATCTAATCTATATAAATCATCATCTATTATTAATTTTATATACTCTTCTATTGCATTACTTGCATCTTTTGAAGAATAATTTAAATTTCCTGGCCAACCACCTCTAATTATTAGTCATGCTAATTTTTTTAAGTCTACTTCTCCTGTTAATTTCCCTTTATTATAACAAAAATCTTCTAAAGAAACATCCCCCTGTTGAATTGCCAGATTCATATAAGCTCATTGTTCTTAAATGAATTTTTCCATATCTTCCAGCACCACTATGCGCAATTTTATTTCTATTTGGTGTTGATGAACCTGTTAGTAACTTTTTTTACCTTTTGCATTCAGCTATATTATAAACAATTAGTGAGCAATTAGGGTCGCGTTCCCAATTGCTCACTAAATCTTAACATTTTGAGTTCACTTATTTATATTTTTTTCAATCTTTATCAATTTTACAGTAGCCAAATTTTGCAATAATTTAATTCTTTCTAAATGTCCAAAATTCCCAAGCTTACATTCCAAAAAGAACTATTTTACTTCAATAACACTCCTACTATTTACAAAACTTTCATTTGCATCATACTCTGTTGTTTCTCCTTCAGTATAATAAGAACTTCCGCCAATTGCCTCTTTTACCAAAGTCTTACCGACAATCTTAACATCTTGTATCACACATTTTGTTAATTTTGCTGCTAATCTTACTAAGTTAGGTTCTGTTGTTAATTGTCCTGCAAATCCTAAAACTCCACCAACTTTATCTTCTCCAATAATTAATGCACTATTTTCTTCATCTTTATTACCTTGTACTAAACAATCAGTAATATTTGCTACTGCTGCTCCTGCAATTCCTCCTACTGCTGTTTTTCCTTCAATACATGTATTTATTACTTTACAATTATCAATAGCTGTTGCTTGGTCTTTAATATTGTTACCATGTCCAACTATTCCACCTGTACCATATGATGTTTCTTCTTTAGAAACGATATTACTATTTTTTACTGTACATTCTGAAATTAAACCTGTTCCAACACCTAAAATTCCGGCTGTTCCACCCTGATATATTTTCACTCCTGTTGTTGAATCTACAGTGTATTTATTTCCTGCATTTGTTATACTTGATGATGTTAAATTACAGTTTTGAATTTCTGTACTTGGATTTGCTGTAGCAGCTATTATACCTGCTGTTGTTGATCCTTCTGTATCATTTATTATTGTAACTGAATTTGTATCTACATTTGTAATATTTCCTGAACTGCAAACTCCAACTGCTCCACCTACGCATTTTGCTTTTGAAGCTTTTATTGTCCCATCTTCTATACTTGATGAATTTAATGTTATCTCTCCACTTTGAATTCCTAATATTCCACCTATAGCTGATTTAGTATCATCTTTTCCATTTGCAATTATTTTTAAATTAGTTACTTGTATATTTTCAGCATTACCAGAAATATAACCTATACCACCTGCTATAATATTTTCTACTGATGATGAATTTATTGAAATATCGTTTGCTTTTGAATTACTTACAGCCTTGTCACATTCCCCTGCAATTCCACCTATTTGAACTGCATTTCCATTACTTGTTTTTGATGTTATATCAAGTTTATTTACTTCACAGTTATCTATACTTGTTTTTCCTATTCCTAATATTCCACCTGCTAAAACATTTAAATTTGAGTTAATTGTAATTATTCCATCTGTTGCTTTAATGTTCTTTATTGTTCCATTTGTTGTTCCTACTGCCATACTTGCAAGCGGCATAACTCCTTGTGCTGCTCCTTCGGTTGTTTTTATGTTTATTCTTATTTTGCTTATTTCTATATTTCCATTATTTTCATTTGTTACAATATCTCCGCTTCCTGATAATCCTGCTGCATGTCCTTTTGATTCGATTTCTATATCATTTACATTTATATTTTCTAATTTTGCTTCGGTTCGAGCTATTGATATAACACCGCTAGTTATAGGTACAGCACCACTATTTGCGGAATTATTTTTCATATTAATTTTACTAATATTTGAATTAAAAATATTTACATTTTCAGAACCTACTGCCACAACTCCAGCCATATGCATAGTATTTATGTCTGTTCCATACATTTTTACATTTTTTACAGTTGTATTATTTACAGTTAATTTGTTAGCTGCTCCTACAACACCTCCAATTAATGATGGCATATATCCAGTAGTTGCTTTATGTGTTATTTCTAAGTTATTAATCTCAGAATCCTCTATTGTTGCTTCTCTATTTTGGCATCCCCAGACTCCTCCAATTCCACCAGGTGAATCTATTTTTATGTTGTTTATTCTTAAACCTTTTATATTAGCATTTCCTCCATTTACTCCTATTGCTCCACCTGTTTGATTTCCATCAGTTGTTGATGATTTTATTATCATATTACTAAATTCTGTATTTTCTATTTTTATTTCGCTGTTACAAAATCCTATAAGTCCACCTAAATTTTGGTTTCCTGATATTTCTTTTGTTCTATTTTCAGATGTAACTATACAATTTTTAATTGTTGTTGGTAATGATACAATAGTTGATACTAAACCTCCCATATTTCCTGGCTCTGCATATGAATTCTCTACTTTTTCTCTTTTCATAGAAGTATTTATCACTTTGCAATTTTCTAATTTTAGTTCAGTTGCATTTCCATAATAATATTTAACATTTTGTGATAATATTCCTCCAATATATCCTGCCTTTGCCTTTATATCACTATTGATTATAGTACAATCTTCAAAATTTGCTGCAACATCTGTAAACCCTACTATACCACCTATAGCGACCTTTGATGTATTTTTATCATCACTTATTATTGTTGATTCATTATAATTACATTTAATGATATTTGCATATTCTCCTGAAAGTATTCCTCCAACAATTCCTCCTATTTTATTAGAATCATTTCCACTGTAAATTTCTGTTTTATTTACATTACATCTTATAATATTTATTTTTGCATTGTATGAATTATCTAGTCTACCTAAAATTCCTCCAATATAATTTCCTCTATCAGATTTTAATTGTGTGTTTTCAATATTACAATTTTCAATATTTAAAGTTTCTCCACAATTTAAAATTGTACTTGCAATTCCACCCATTCTTGTACTATCTGAAGTATTATTTGATAATAATATACTATTTGTAATTTTATTATTTACTAAATTAATATTGTCTACAGCATATGTTAATCCTAACATTCCTCCTATTGTTGATTCTGACATATTTTCATTAAATTTCATATTATTAATTTCACAATTTTCAATTTTCAAATCTTTTATTTGCCCTGCTATTATTTTACATATAATTCCACCAAATTCAATTGGTGAGCTAGTTTGCTCTCTTTGTATTTCTATGTTGTTTGCTGTACAATTTTTTATTATTCCTATTTTATCATTTCCAATTGTATATCCTAATGATGCTACTTCTCCTACCATTATACTTGCATATCCAGAATTTTTTACATTTATTTCTATATTTTCTGATTTACAATTATTTATGTTTAAATCTGATGTTGTAAGACATATATATCCACCTAATTCACCTGTATATCCTGTTGAACTAAATATTACTGGGTTTTCTTGTGTTCCAATTATTTTAGAATTATTTATTATTGTCTTTTTATTTATTCCTATTCCTATAAATGCTGATACTTTGCCTCCACCAGTTACATTTCCACTATTTTCACAATTTTCTATTTCTATTGTTGAATTTGTATTAATTTCTTTTGCCAAGAATCCTGCTGATTCAATTGAATTATTTGCTGTAATGTTTCCTGTATTTATACTATTTTTGATTGTTATATCTGCATCTGCTGTTGCTATAAATCCCGCTATTGTTTGCACATTTAAATTTTCTGAACCTATATTTGCTGTGTTCTTACAATTGTTAACTATTACAGGTACTACTGTATATGAAACTAGTCCGGCTGCATCTGATACTCCAGTTTGTGATGTAATTATTCCTTCATTTATACATCCTGTTAATCTTATTTCTGTACTATCATCTTGTTTTTGCGCTTGTGCTATCATTCCCGAAGCATGTCCAGAATAATTTGTTGTGTTATAATTTGGTGTTATTTCTCCTGTATTTGTACAGTTTTCTAATTCTGCTATACATTTTGTACATCCTATTATTCCAGCTGTATTATCTAATCCTGATTTTACTGCTCCATTATTTGTACAATTTTTTACATATATTTTATTTACTTTCCATTCTACATTTTCTGCTTCTTTTATTACATATTTTTTATCTGTTCTACTATCTGAATGACTATCATCTATATTTTCTTCATCTTCATAATCATCTTTATTTATTACTGTTATATTTACTGCCACTTCATATTTTTCTTCTTTACCATTCCATACTTTGCTTATTGTTACTTTTACATATTCTGTAACATCTACATATCCGTCTGGTGTTTTTGTTTGTACAACATAATATGTATCTGTTCCAAGCTCTTCTATATCATATGTTGCTATTTGTAGTGCTCCATTTTTTACTTCTATATCTTCATATCCTGTTATTACTTGTTTATTTTTATCTAATACTTTAAATCTTGCACCATCTAATAATTCATATGTATCTATATCAATATTTTTTAAACTTAATGTATATTCTCCTATATGTCTTTTATTTTCTATTGTTAAGCTTACAATATTTGTTGTTTTATCTAGTTTTACTACTACATTATTTACTGAATAATTAGATGCTTCACTATACCCTACTAAACCACCTGCATTAAATTTTCCTGCAATTATAGTTCCATTGTTAGTTGAATCTACTATACTTAGTGCTCCAAAGCCAACACCTATTAATCCACCTATTTTTGATCCTGTTGCTGTTATGTTAGTGTTGTTTGTACATCCATTTATTATTAATAATTTTCCATCTGCTCCATATCCTATTAATCCACCTACATTATTTGTATCTGAATTTATTGTTCCTGAAACTGTACAGTTTTGTAGTGTTCCTTGTGCCATATAAGCAACTATTCCACCAACATTATATTTATTTTCTAATTTTTCTTGTAATTCTTTTATTTTTTCTCGTAATCTTGTTTTTTCTGTAGTTGTTGTTGCATTTGCTAATTCTAATCTTGCATCACTTATTTTTTCGTTTATTTCTTTTTCTACATTTGTGATATTTATGTTTATATTTGATACGTTTAAGTCTTTAATTGTTCCTGATACTTCTGCAAAAAGTCCAAATCTTGTATTGTCACTATCTCCATCTTGTGTTATTTTCAAATTTGATATTGTATAACCTGCTCCATCAAATACTCCCCCAAATTCTTTTATTGGTTTCCAGTTTTCTGATGTTATTTCTATATCATTTTTCAATTCATAATCTTCATATTTTCCAAATGTATATGTTTTTCCATCTATTGTTACACTTCTATTTGTTCCTATTTTTGATAATTGTTCTTCTGTATATATTGGTATTACTGTATCTTGTGTTTCTACTATTACTTTTGTTTCTAATAAATCACATTCTATTGATATTTCATATTGTTCTGTTATTGGGTCTGTTATTTTTTTATGTATTACTACTTTTACTTCATCTTGTATTATTTTTCTATATCCTTCTGGTGTTTCTGTTTCTTTTATGTAATATATATCATCTTGTGTTCCATGTGTTTTCATTAATCCAAAGTCTAATATTCCACCATTTTTTGTTATTCCTGTTTTTATTACTTCTTTATTTTCATTTAATAAATCGAATTTTGCTCCATTTAGCATATCTTCTGTTTCTGAATCTATTTTTTCTATTCTGATAGTGTAGTCTATTGGTATTTCTCTTTTTATAACCACATTTTCAAAATCGTCATCTTCCTCTGTTCCTCTTACATATTGTGTTGAGTTTGAATTGTATGCCTCTTCTTCTTTATAGGTTGATAGTTCTGGTATTGATAAATTTCCTTTTTTTAATTCTTTTTCTCCACTTGTTCCTTTTGTTATTTCACCTGCTACAACCAATCTTATATCTTCTTCTAATTGTTTTTCTGCTGTTACTTTACATATAAATTCAATTTCTTCATAACTTGGATTTTCATTGTTTGTATATGCTGGTATTGCTGTATTTTCTAAATATGTTGTTGTTATTTTTCTTCCATCTTCTGAAACTGTCCATTTATATTTTATATTGTTTGCATTATTTACATCAAACTCTAATCCTTGCCCTATATATTGAACTATTTCCTTTGCATATCCTTCGTTTTCTCCTTCATTATATACTCTTATTTTATATGTAATTGTATCTCCATTTTGAACTTCTACTGGATATTTTGTATGTTTATATTCTAATTTATTTTCTGTATTTGTTATTATTGGTTCTCTTTTATTTGTTGGCTCTGTTCCATTTATTTCAGATATATATTCTCTTTGAATTAATTTTAAATCCACTAATTTTATATCTTGTCCTGTTATTATTATCTGTTTATTTCTTGTTAATGATTGTATGTTTTGTGTATATGTTGGATTATCTAGTAAATCAACTTTTTCTTCTTCTTTTGGTGAATTTGTATATTTACCATCTGTTTTTACTAACATATTTAAATATGCATATTTACTTATATCTTCTGGTTTTACTATCAAATTTAATGCTTGTGAGCAACTATATTCTCCTGTTGTTATTTCTGTGTTTGTTATAGTATCTATTACTTTTACTCCTTCTGGAGCCAATATTGTTATTGTATGTTTGCAGTCTTTATAGTGTACATATGGAATTCCACCTATTCCACCCCATGTACTTGCAAATATTACATTTCCTTCTGTGTTATCTATCCAAATTTCTTTTGCATTATTAAATGCTAATATTCCTATTTGTGTAACTGTTGATGGTAATTTGATTTTACTAAAATTGCAATTTGAAAATGTAAAATCTTTTATATTTGCACATGTTGAATTATAATTTAATTCTCCATTTAATCCTTCACATCCGCTAAAAGCCCATTCTCCTATTTCTGTAACTGTGTTTGGTATTGTTAAATTTCCTGTTAATTTAGAACAATTTTGGAATGCTTTTTCTGGTATATTTGTTATTCCTGAACCTATTGTTATTGTTCCATTTAATTCTGAGCAGTTTGCAAACGCTTTTCTTCCTATTGTTTGTAATGTATTTGGTAGATTTAAGTTTCCTGTTAGACTTTTACAATTGTAGAAAGCATAATTTCCTATATTTTTTAAATTTGCTGGAAATTCTATGTCTTTTATATCTAAATTATAACAACTATGAAATGCATAATCCTCTATGTTTATTAAATTTTGTGGTAATTTAAATTCTGCACTCTTTAATTTCTCACAGTGATAGAAAGCTTTACTTCCTATTGTTTCTATAGAATCTGGCATTTCAACTGTTTCTAGTGCCATGCAGTTTATAAAACAATATCTTTTTATTTCTTTTACTGAATTTGGTATAATAACTTTTTTTATTTGTTCATCTCTTGTGTTTCCAAAAATATTGTATTCATAATATGGGTATTTTCCTATTGAAACAACTGGGTATTGTCCTATTTTTGATGGTATTGTTACTGTCTCAATGTTTGCATTTGTTGAATTAAATTTTGCATATACATTTATTGCCTCATTTGACTCATTTAAACAATAATGCCACTCTATTCCATCTATAACATATGTGTATTCTGTGTATCCATATGATTCTTTTGGAGAAAATATATTTATTAATATTAATATTGATATTATACTAATAAATACATATATGCCTTTTTTCATTAGATACTCCTCCTTTTATTTATTTTTTCTTTTTAATATTATTATCACTGCAATACTAATTAAAAGAGCCACTATAATTGTTGTAAAACATATTGCTGTAAATCCTGTTTTTATTGTAATTATAATTTCTTCTTTGTCTTCATTATCCTCTGTTATGTCTTTAGAATCTGAATCATTTTCATATTCTGTTATTTTTACGCTATTTATTTTTGAACCTATATTTTCTTTATTAACTTTATATGTACATTCTATAAATATTGATTTACTTTCTCCTGGTTGTAATAAATTTTTATTTAATGAATTTGTTTTTGCTTCATTTCCATTTACCACCCATTGTGTTGTTTGTGTTGATATTGCTTCAAATCCTTCTGGTAAATAATCTGTTATTTCTGTTGCATATCCATTTATTTCACCAATATTTGTTACTTTTATTTCATATTTTATTTTTAATTTTGTATTTTCTATTTCTTTTTTTGGTATATCTATTTTTAATATTTCTTCATTTGATTTTTTATTTATTATTTTTTGTCCTTCATTATTTTCTACTGTTACATTTATAATATTTTTTTCTATATTTAAATCAAATTTTTTTACATATACACTACACTCATCTGTGTTATTTTCTTTGTTAGCATCACATGAATCATCTTGTAATTTTACTTTATTTGTTGCTATTCTTCCATTATTTAATTTGTTTTCTTTTACTTTTAACGCTATTTTTAGTTCCTTATATTCTGGTGATAGCATTGTTTGTTTGTTAAATCCTTTTAATTCTGTATTATTTAAAATACTTGTTTTTATATATTCTGCTTCATTTATATTTGTAGTTTCCTCTAAATCTCCTGATGAATTTATTTTATATAATTTCCAGCCATTTTGATTATTTATATTCTAATCCTTGTGGAATTTCATTGAATATATCTTTTATTGTTGCAGCATTTTCAGATTCATTATAAATTCTTATTGTAAAAATTAATTCTTGATTATTTTCTACTTTTTCCATATTTTCATTTTTAGTGTAAATAATTTTTCCGTTTTTATCTAAACTTGTTTTTATCTCATTATTAACTTTTTTTATTCCATCTACTTCAGATACAAATTGTTTTATACTTACATCATATTTTGCATCTTTGTATTGTATTTTTACTTTTATTTTTTTATTTTCTACATCTATTTTTAATCCATTTAAATTTGTGTCATATTCTATATTTACTATGAATTTTTTTGATGCTTTATCCCATGTTTGATTTAATGTAAAAGATATATCATTATCTATTATTTTTTTATATTCATTAGGTACATCTATTTGTTTTATTATATATTTTTTCTTTCCTTCTTCTCTTACAGTTAATGTTCCTAAATATAAATCACCATTTTCTGTTACACCACTTGACAAACTTGATTGTTCTTCATTTTGTAATTCATATTTTATATTATTAATTTTTTCATTGTATACATTAGTACTTTCTACTGTAAGCTCATATTCATCTGGAATTTTCATATCTCCATATACTATTGTTACATTATTATTTTGTTGTTCTATTGAATAGCTTTCATTACTTGGTTTATACACATAAATTATATCCTTGCTATCTTCTTGAAAATATCCGTTTTTATTTATAGGTTCGTCGCCATAAGCTCTATAACAAGGAATATCTATTCTATCTGTTTTATACCATTCACCTATTTTTCCTTTTATTATTTCTTCTGGTAATAATGCATTTCCTTGTGTATCTATATATTTAATTGTTATACTCATTTGTTCATTTGTTACATTAGGACTGCTTGTTTTTAATGCCTGCTTTACTCCATCAATATAATACTGTGTATTACTTATTCCAATAAAACTAATGCTTATACTGATGATTATTATAATAACTGCAAATATTTTTAATAATGAATTTTTTTCTTTCACTTTATATACCTCCATA
>SAMEA104315430__coassemble_146_pt1 | contig 39236 bp, 62 predicted proteins | sample SAMEA104315430__metabat2_low_PE_049 | metagenome-assembled genome bin SAMEA104315430 (sample SAMEA104315430) | gut metagenome | biome: Monkey gut; feature: monkey-associated habitat; material: faeces | place: China | collected 2013 | reverse complement strand
TGGGAAAATTTGATTCAAAAAGTTTTAATGAAAAAGCATTTAAGTATTCAGTAGATAGAATACCAAATTTAAAAACAAATGAGTTAAAGAAATCAAGAGCTTTAACAGGAAATGAAGATATTAGAAAAGTATTTTCTGATGAAGATGGTACAGCATATGCAAGAATTGCAATGCGTGGATTATTAGAAGGAGAAGCTGTAAACTACGATGGACAAACAGACATAACTGCAACATCAACAAAAACATTTGAAAGAGGAGTTGTAGTTGTTGGTAGAGCAAAAGGTTTTGTAGAAAAAGACTTTTCATATGACATTACAGGTGGAAAAGATTTTATGCAAAATGTTGCTGAGCAAATTGCAGAGTACAAAGATGGATTAGATCAAGATACAATATTATCAGTATTAAAAGGTATATTCTCAATGACAGGAACTAAAAATTTAGAGTTTGTTAATAAACATACAACAGAAGTAAAAGGAAATGTTGGAGCAACAACATTAAATTCTGCAACAAATAAAGCTTGTGGAGCTAATAAAAAGAAATTTGCTTTAGTATTTATGCATTCTGATGTTGCAACAAACATTGAAAACTTAAATTTATTAGAACACTTAAAATATACTGACAAAGATGGAATTACAAGAGAATTAGACTTAGGAACATGGAATGGCAAATTAGTAGTAATTGATGATGACATGCCAACTAAGGAAGTCGAAGCTACATATGTAAAAACAGCAGATACAGCTATTGTAGAAGGAAAAACATATTATACAAAATCTGGAACTAATTATACAGCAGTTACAAGTCCAGTTGTTGGAAGTATTGCAAACTATTATGAATTATCAGACGAAGCACATACAGAATACACAACATATGCATTAGGCATGGGCTCAATTGATTATGAAGATTTAGGTGTAAAAGTTCCTTACGAAATGGATAGAAATCCATCTAAAAACGGTGGACAAGATACATTATACATTAGACAAAGAAAAGTATTTGCTCCATTTGGAATTTCATATGAAAAAACTTCACAAGCTACTTTATCTCCAACTGATGCAGAACTTGAAAATGGTGCAAACTGGGCATTAGTAAATTCAGGGGAGACTGAAGAAGCTTCTAGAAGTTATATAAATCACAAAGCTATTCCAATTGTAAGAATAATTTCAAGAGGATAGTAGAAAGGAAGGCAATAGATGTTTGAAAAGATAAAACAAAGATTAGGGGCAAATTATATTGAAGGTACAGAAAGTATAATAAGAGACATCATAGACGATATGACTTCTATTGCCTGTGATGCTTCTAATCGAAATGAAGATGATGAAAAGTTATTTCCATACATAAAAAAAGCTGTTATAGCTGAATATTTATGCAGAGGTGCAGAAGGATTGCTATCCAAAAATGAAAGTGGAGTATCTAATTCATTTAATGATATAGAGAAAAAACTAAGAATAGATTTAGTTAGTATAAGGAGGTTGCCTTAATGCTATTACGATACTTAAGACCTGTAACATTAAAAAAAGGAATAACAACAAAACAATCTAATGGAAGTAGAACAGAAGATTATCAGATTGTTGGCAATTATCAAGTTCAAATACAAGAATTAGACGACCAAATAAGTGCAAGTATTTATGGGGCAAGTATAATTAATATGTTGAGAATTAAAACACCTTTGGGAGATTTAGAAAAAATGCTTAAAACAAAGTCAAATAATACTACTGATAATATTAGTAAATATTTTATATTTATTGAAGAAAATAAATATAAAATAAAATCAGTAAATAGTAAAGGAATTGATATTGAATTAATATGAAAAAAATAGGCGAATTAGGAAAAGATTTAAGCATTTTTCAAAAGAAACTTCAAAAAAACTTGATAAGAGCACAAGAGGAAACTGCCGAACAAATGAAAAAAGATGTTATAGAAAAACTAGGTTTTTCTTCTGGAAGATATGTTAATAGCATACAAAAAGGAAAGACAGAGTGTAAAGAAGACTGTATTAGGACAGAAGTATATACGGATTTGTTAAGTAATAAAGACCAAGAAGGAAATCAATACTTAGTCGGAAGAATGATTGAGAATGGTACAGGTATTTATAAAATAGAGCCAAGAATAGCACATACGCCGACTTATGATAAAAGCGGAGGTCAATATTGGTTTGTACCAGCAGACCAACCTGATAGACCAATAGGAAAGACTATTCTAATTGACGGAGTAGAGTTTTATATTGCAAAAGCACAGAAACCAAAACCGCACTGGAAACCAGTGTTAGAAGAAGATATAGAACTATATAAAGAAAATATAAGAAAAGCTATAAAGGAGGCATTATGAGAACTATAATTCAAAATAAATTAAATGAAATAAAGAGTATTGACTGTGGGGAACTAATATCAGATGATATTATAGAAGACAATGTTACTTATTTTGGATATCAAGTGAACAAGACTTTTGTTAGTAGTGATTTTGACCATAATTATACTTATAGAATATCTTTAACAGGATATATAACAAGAAGAGTTCAATCAACAGAAAACACTACTCAAATAGTAGATAATGCCTCAGACAAAATTATGGAAAAACTAAAAGAACTTAACTTTAAATGTAATTCAGAAGATGTATCAATAGAAAATAACATAAAAAAGATAAAAATAAGTGGTAATGCTACTTATAATGAGATAAATAATAAATTATTATAAATAAAGGAGGAACATATGGAAGAGACAGAGAAAAATTACAGCACAATGAATGGTGCTAAATTAGAGTATAGTGAAACAGGTTCTGGTACATATACAAAAATAAAAGGCTTAAAGAATACTCCTGATGTAGGAGGAGAACCAAACGAAATAGATACTACAGACTTGGATAATACTGTATTTGAAACATCACAATATGGATTAAAACCGGCTCAAAAATATGATTTTGAATTTAATATGGAAAATCCTTCTGCTACAGCTAATATAAAAGTAGCAAGTGATTTAGAAGACAGTAAAAAGACATATTTTTGGAAATATACATTGTCTAATGGAATTGTAGTTAGTTTTAAAAGTAAGGTTAGAACAACTATTAAAGGTGGAGCTAGTGGGGATTTAAATGGATTTACAATGCATTTGGCACCAACTGCAGAACCAACAATAGATATTCCGGAATAATAATAAATATTGTTTGTAAAATAATGTAAAAAATAGTTGCAAATTGTAAAATATTGTAATATAATTTCCTTGAATTAAATTTTAAGGGGGAATTGTATTATGAAAAAAGAATATACATTTTCGTCAATGCAAAGTGGAAAAAGTATAGTAATTCTTGAAGACGACAGAATAACAATAAAAAGAAAAGGGATTTTGGCATTTAATAATTATGGACTAAAGGGAGAAAAAGTAATATTTTTAAAAAATATATCAGGAATACAATTAAAAGAAGCAAAGATGACAATTGGATATTTACAATTTGTAATTATAGGAAGTCAAGAATCGAAAGGTGGATTAAAGAGTGCAATAAAAGATGAAAACACAATTCCTTTTGGTGGAGGATTTCATGATAGAGAGATGAACAAAAATGCTAAGGATATTAAGCAATACATAGAAAGTTATATTGCGAAGGCAAACACAAATGTTACCGTAGCAAGATCAGATAAATATGATCAATTGGCTAAAATAAAAAAATTATTAGATGATGGAATTTTAACACAAGAAGAATTTGAAAAAGAGAAAAGAAAGATATTACAATAAATAAAAAACACTTACTTAAATGTAGGTGTTTTTATTTATCTTTATATTCTTTTAGAAACATTATGTACCTGATAACATCATTAACTTGTTCTTCAGTTAAACTATTAAAATATTTAGATAGTGTAAAAAAGGTATAGGGGCTTCTAATATCAGAGACACCCATTAAGAAATCTAAAGAAACATCAAATAGATTTGCAATTTTTATTTTTACATCATCACTAGGTATTCTATCACCGCTTTCATATTGAGAAATTGATGATGTTGTAACATTTAATTTTTCAGCTAATTGAGATTGGCTTAAATGATGTTCTTCTCTCAATACCTTGATTCTTTTTGATAAAATAGACATATACTCACCTCTTATATATAATAACACAAATTTTACAAAAAGTAAATTTTTTTTACAAAAAATTAAAAATATGTTGACAAACCATATAATAAGTGATATTATTTCACTATAAGTAAAAGGGGGTGTGAAAATGATTGCAAATATTTCGAAGGAAATAGATGATTCTAAAATTCGAATGGAAAGAGCAAGATTGCATATAAGTCAAAGAGAACTGGCAGAGAGAACGGGGACTTCAAGAGAAAAGATAAATGCAATAGAAAATGTTAAATGCAAAAAAGTGCAAATTGAATTATTAGAAAAACTAGCGGAAGTTTTTAGACTGAATGTAGAAGATTTATTAAAAAAAGAAGAGAGATAATGTGCGGTCGGCAAACTACAACATTATCTCAAACGACAGAACAAAGTTCTTATCTATGAATATTATATCACGGATAAAGGCTTTGTTCAAGTACCAAAATTGAAAAAATTTTGAAATTGAAAGGAGTCTTTTATTATGCCAAAATTAGAAATTGAATATAGAACAAAAGAACAAGATAGAGAAAATTATTTTAAAGATAATACTTATTTTACTTTTACAATTAAAGATAGAGCTACTGTAATAAGTATTGCACCAAATGAAACAAGAAACTTAAGCGATATTGTATATGGAATTGAAGAAGAATTACAAGATGGATACCATTTACAAAAAGATGAGAAATTTGAAATTGATGAAGAAATTAAATTTATTATGGAATATGAAGAAAAAGAAAATCGTAGAATGGACAATGAATTATATCCATATTTTAGATTTATAGCTTTAAACAGGAATAATCCTGAAAAATTAAATCAATTATTAAGATATGTAAATGGAGGTGTTGCATAATGAGTAATATATGGGGAATGTTTTTTAGTATTATTTTTCCTTTAATGATATCAATAGTATTGGTGCATATTGAAGGAGTAGAAGAAGGGAGAAGAAAATATGCAAAATCTCAAAATAGACATAGAATTAGAAAAACTGCTACCAAAATTAGAGGAAGAAAAATTTAATTTATTAAAAGAAGATATTTTAAAAAATGGATGTATAAATCCTATAATTGTATGGGATGGTTACATAGTAGATGGACATCATAGATATAAAATATGCAAAGAAAATAATATTGAATTTAAAACAAAAGAAATGGAATTTGAAAATAAGCAAGAAGCAATGATATGGGCATGGACAACACAAAAAGCTCGAAGAAACATTGATGATGGAACTTTATTTAATATTGCAAAGGTTTTTAAACCATATTATGAGAAAAAAGCTAAAGAGAAACAAAAAATTGCAGCACAAAAAACAAACAATACGCTTTATATGAAATCAGATAAAGCGTTAACTAAGGATATAAAAAATGAAGAAACAGATATAAAAGAAATGATTACAAATAAAATAGATACAACGAAAGAATTGGCACAAATGGCAGGTGTTGGAAGAGATACTATGAATAAAGTTATACAAGTACAGAAACACGCACCTGAGCCAATACAAAAAGCAGTTAGAAATAATGTAATAAGTATAAACAAGGGATATGAGCTTACAAAAAAAGTAAAGAATTTGCCACAAGAAAATAAGGAAAAAGAAGCGGAAAGATTAATAGATGAACAATTCAAGAAAGAATGTAAGGAATTAGATAAAGCTCATAGAATATATTGCAAAATAAATGATGCAGTTTATAAGCCAATTTCAGTTGAAATAACAGAACAAAACGTTGGATATTGGTTAGAAGATATGACACAGGAAGAATTAGCATTAGAAGAAAAAAATATAGATGAAGCAATTAGAAATTTAACAGAGATTAAGAGAATATTACAAAGTCGAAAAATGATAAGGAGAGTGAAATAATGGATAGAAAAGTAAAAGAAACTATATATGATGAGATACATAATAAAGGAGAAATTGACCAAGATCATATTGTTGGACTATTAAAAATATATGATGAAAAACCAAACTTAAATAAATTAGTTGAATCATATTATAAGTCTAAAGCAAATAGAATAATATCATCATTTAAAGATGACAATCATGTAAGAGATTGTTTTGCAGTAAAAGAAGGAAATAAAACAACATATGTAAATATAAGCACAACTAAAAAAGTTTATTATGTTAAAGATATTGCTGGTTCATTAAAGAAGCAAATAGATGGAAGAAAAAAATCCATGAAGAAAGCAAATACAAGAGTAAAAATATTAGAAGGACAAGTAAAAATTGAAGATATTGAAAATGAAGCAATAGCTCAATAAAAACTAAAGCATCAGTTTTACTGGTGCTTTTTATAATGGGAGGAAAAAGAAATGAAATATTATACATTTAATTTGAATGATAAAGAAATAAATATGAGATTAAACTCAATGGACTGTGAAAAAATAGAGAAACAATATAATTGCACATTGCTAGATTTTGTACAACAAGGCTCTGTAACATCATTAATAACATTGTTACAGTATATGAGAAATGGAGCAGGAGAAACATTTACTAAAAATATGGCTTATAGTTTCTATGACGAATTAATAGATAACGGTTTTACAATAGAAAAAATATTAATGGACATTATTTATGAAACTTTAGTAGTAAGTGGAGTTATATCACAAGAAGATTTAAAGAACATCAAAGAAGAAAGAGAAAAAATAAAAGGAATGACAGAAGAAGAAAAAAGGGAGTTAATAGCAGAAAGAAAAAACTTACAAAAGTAGAGGATTGCTCAACAACAAAATATATTGAGTTTCTCTACGACGAATTATTAAAGTTTGATTTAGTATATGAACAATTATATAGTATGACACCTTACGAATTAAAAAAGACTTTGGAACAAAGAAGAGAAGGACTAAGCTATAAGCTGTGGAAACAGGGAAACCTATCTCAAATGATGGAAAAATATCCTGAGACGCCAGAAGAAGCAAGTCCGGAACTTTCGAAACCAAAGAAAACAATAGCAATGCCAGATTTTCTGAAAGAAAAATGGGCAAGGCAGAAAGGATACATATAATGAATGAAAAATATGGTATTGAATTAGATTTGCTTATGAGTTCTTTTAATAAAAAAGCAGAACAAGTAAAGAAAACTGCCGAAAGCATAAAAAAAGCTTTTAATCCGAGTGATGTTAGTGGAATGAAAATAAATGGACTAACACAAATAAAAGGGATATCTAAAGAATTTAATAAACTTACAGGAAGTAAATATGGATTGTCTGAAGTCTTTGAATTACAAAGAGCTAAAACTGATTTGAGTGATGTTGTGTCAAAGGTAAAGGAAGTAAATAAAGCAACAAGTAACATGAATTATGTGCAATATGATTCAAATGCAATTCAACAATATATTGATCAATATGGGCAAGTTGAGAACAAAGTAAAGAAAACCACAAATGAAGTAAAAAAATTTAACAATGAGAATAAAAAAACAACTAAAATAAATAATGGTTTAAATCAGATAACTAGAGGATTTGACCAAATTACATCTAAGATTAAAAGATTTGGTTTAGCATTATTGAGCATTAGAGGTATATGGCAATTAGTAAGTAAAGCTAGCTCAGCTTATTTAGCACAGGACACGGAATTGTCAGACAAATTGCAAAGTGTATGGGCAGGATTAGGTTCAATGCTTGCACCAATTATTGAAAAAATAGCCAACATATTAATGAAAGGTGTTGGATATATCAATATATTCATAAAAGCTTTAACAGGTGTAGATTTATTAGCAAAAGCAAGTGCAAAATCTATGGATAAAGCTTCTAAAAGTGCAAAAGGATTAAACAAGTCATTAGCAGGATTTGATGAATTAAATAATCTGGATACAAGTGCAGGAAGTAATATTGATACAGGAATAAGTAATCCGTTTGCAAGTATTCAAAATGTTGATTTGCCTTGGGCAGAAACAGTAAAAGCTTTTGGAGAATGGGTTAAAGAGAATATGCCAACTGTTATTGGATTATTAGGAGGACTTACAGGAGCAATTATAGCTTTTAAACTAGGACTAGGTGGAATAAAATCAATAGGAATAGGTGTTGTTATATTTGGAGTAATTAAGTTAATTGGAGACTTAATAAACTATCTTAATGACCCTAGTTGGGAAAACTTCGGAAAAATAATACAAGACATAGGAATAATAATTGTAGGATTTGGACTAATTATAGGTAGTATTCCTGTAATTATAGCAGGTGTATTAACAATAATAGTCGGACTAATAGTTTCAAACTGGGAGAAAATAAAAGGATTCCTTCAAAATGGTATAGATTGGCTTATGTCCAAAACAGACTGGGTAAAAGAAAATTTTGGAATAGTAGGCGAATATGTATATCTAGTATTTGTTAATATGCTACAAGAGGTACTTAATACTTGTGATGATTTATTTAAAGGTGTTAAAAATATTTTTGATGGAATTATAAAACTTGTAAAAGGAGCATTTACTGGAGATTGGAAAATGGCCTGGGAAGGTGTAAAACAAATATTCAAAGGAGTATTTGATAGTCTTGGTGCTATTGTAAAATTTCCTCTTAATCTTATAATAAGTGCATTAAATACATTGATAAACGGAGCGAATAAAATTAAATTTGATGTTCCAAACTGGGTGCCAGGATTTGGAGGAAAGAAATTCGGCTTTAATATTCCGCAAATACCAAGATTAAATGTTGGAACAAACTATGTTCCAGAAGACCAATTAGCATATATCCACAAAGGTGAAGCAGTCGTTCCTAAAAAATTCAATTCTAAAGAATACTTTGGAAATGGAAATGAACAAACTAATGAATTAATTGAACGAGTAATTGAAGCAATAGAAAACATAGAAATAGCGCCATATACTACAATAAAAGATGTAGGACAAGCATCAGTAAAATACATAAATAACAAAAATAGACAACTAGGAAGGAGTGTGATTTAGCATGTTATGGCAAGCTAAAGTAAAATCGACAGATAATTATACTACGATGAAAACTCCTAGTGCATATAAAATAGATTGGGAAGATCTAGACAGTAATTCATATAGAAGTGTAACAACAGGAAATCTAAATAGAAAAATAGTAAGCAAAAAGTGGTTCAAGGGTAGTTTTACATTTAACTATTTAACAGAAGCGGAAGCAGAAGAGATTGTTAAAATGATAAATAACTACCCTTTATTTGTTAAAATCAAAAGCCCTCTGTTTGGGGCAAATGGAATATTGGAATGTCAAGCTTATGTGAGTAAAGTCTCTGTTAATATGCAACAAAATCAAGAGACAGGAGCTACATGGAGTGGATTAAGTTTTAATATAGTACAGAGTAAGAAAGTGAGTGGTCAATAATGGAAATATATTTTGATAATAATTTAATAGATGAAGATTATTATACAGCATTGTCTACAAACTTTGCTTTATTTGAAGATACTTTTTATTTAGGAAGTACAGCATCAAATACATATAATATTTCAATAGATAAAACAGTAGTATCAACACATCCTAATATAGTAACAATAAAAAATAATAATTTATTGATTGCAACATTAGTAGTAGACAAAATAGAAGAAAACGATTTTGAATATAAATATACACTTACAGACAAAATGGTAGATTTAGAATTTGAATATGATGCAAGTTTAATCTTTAATAATGGAAGTGCAACACTTTTACAAATAGCACAAGACATATGCAGTAAAGCTGGAATTGAACTTGCTACAACAGATTTTAGAGGATATGATAAAAGTATAAGTTGGTATGATAATACAATAACAGCAAGAGAATATATCGGATATATAGCAGAACTAAATGGCGGATATGCACAAATAGAAAAAGATGGGAAATTATACTTTATAAAACAAAATACTACATCTGCAAAAACAATAATCATAGATGATTGTTCAGACTTTCAAATAGGAGAAAAACATACAATAACAAGAGTTGTTTATGAACTTGGTTCATTAAAGTATGAGTATGGAGACGAAACAGGAAATACTTTATATTTAAGTGAAGATAATGTTTTTATAACAGAACAAAGCGAAGTTGAAGAGATATTTAATGAAATAAATGGCTTTGAATTTTATAGTTTCAAAACCAATAATTGTCCAATTAATTATGACATTATGGCTGGACAAGTTGTTACCTTTACAGATGGAATTAATAATTATCCAACTATTGTGGGATATGATTTAACTTATAATGGTGGCTGGTATGGAGGTTATAATTTAGACGTAGCAACTAAGAAACAAGAAGAAACACAAGTTGTTGGAACAAGTGAAAAAATAAGAAAATTATCAATAAAAGTTGATAGAGATAATAATAAAATCACTCAACTAGCACAAGAAACCTCCGAAAACACAGAAAAAATAGCAAAACACGAAATAAGTATAGATGAAATATCGAATAAAGTAAGTAATATAGCCGACTTGACAAGAGAAGTAGATGGAACAAAAATAATAACATTAGAAAACTGTGTTGAAGGTAAATTACTAGAATTAGATATAAAAGGAAACAATACAGTATTTGACTATTTATATCCACATGATGGTCTATATCCTTCTGACGATTTATATCCTCGTGGAGATAGTAGAGTTATTGTTTCAAATGCAAAACATGGTTCAGAAGAAATATTAGAGCAAACAATTTATGAATTAGGAATAACAGATGTATTAAGACAAAACGGGAATGTATATGATGAGTACATATTAAAAGATGGAAAAGCACAGATAATTAGAAGAATAAACAAAGATGGAACAATTAAAGACAATGAAGAAATTGAAGATTTGGGCGAATATTTAATATATTTAAAAGAAGGAGACAACACAATAGAAATCAAGAACTATTCGGCTCAAATCAGTGCAAAATTTGCAATAAAGAGTGATTACACTGATATATTTGCAACCAAAGTTGAAATGAATAGTGAAATAAAGCAAACAGCAGCAAAAATAGAACTAAAAGTAAGTAAAAAAGTTGACGAGAATGAAGTATGCTCTGTAATAAGTCAATCAGCAGAAGAGATACTATTGAAAGGAAACAGAGTTATTATAGAAAGTGACAATTTTTCATTAGATAAATATGGAAACATGAGTTGTCAAAACGCTAATGTTCAAGGTTCTATGAGTACAGGAATTTCTGGACAACAATACTTGAATTTGCAAAATGGAACTTTGATTGGAGGTTATAATCAAGAGTATGGAGGAAAAATAGATTTCTCAGGGACTCTTGATAGTAAAAGAGCATTGACACTTATTGGTAACAATGGGATTGTTTTGAAATCTTCATCGATATGTACTAACACTAATCCAAATGACAACATTGTGTATCAAGGAAAAACAACATCATTAGAAGTGCTGACGGATGTTGAATATACAGAAGATGGAGGAGTTAAAACGATATATTCGGAAACTATAACATGGGTAAATGGAATTATGGTTACAAGTTTTAATTAGGAGGATATTATGATTTTGTATGAAGCAATCAAGAATAATAAAGGAGTATTTATTAATAAAAAATTAATTAAAAAATATTATGAGAATGATTTTGATATTTTTAAAACCGAAAATGGAAAAAGAGAAAAAATGAGGAAGGAAGAAATCTATGGAGAGTAAAATTTCGTTTGATGTAACTATATTTCAAGCTCAAAAAGAGTATATTGAAAGTATTAATAAGGTAACACAAAAATATAATTTGCCAAACTCTATTGTTGAATTAATAATATCTAATATATATAAAGACATAAAAGAAATCAGCGACAATCAAAGAAAAATAGAAATAGATGAATACAATAACACAAAAATTAAGTATTTGGAAAATGAAATCAGTAAATTAAAGGAGGGAAAATAATGGGGTATACAAATTTCACAAATGGAGCACAACCAGCTTTAGGTGATACTGTTTTGAATAATATGCAAGTAGGATTAATGAAACTCGTATTTCCAATCGGGTCAACATATATGACACAAGACAATACAAATCCAAATGAAATATTGGGATTTGGAACATGGGAGAGATTAAAAGGAAAAGTATGTTTAGGACTAGATGAGGACGATACTGATTTTAATACAATCGGAAAAACTGGAGGAAGTAAATATTTACAAGAACATAGTCACACGGGAGTAACAGGATTGGGACAAACAAACTTTATGCGTGCAGTAGAGGTAACTGGAAGTAACAACGCAAGTAATCATGTTGTTAGCAATGGCTCAGGAGGATATAAAGATCATGTAAGTGGATCTAGTGATTTCCCGGGCGCGAACCACTATCATTCTTTTACAACCGACAAGGCTGGAGAAGGTAATTCAGGAAATTTACAACCTTACGAGATTGTAGGCTATATGTGGATCAGGAGGGCTTAACATGACAAATAAAATATTAATAAGAACATCTGACAGAAAAACATTACATAAAGATAGAAGAAGTCTGGGAATGAATGGGGAGAACTTACAAGAAGTTCTTCTTTTCTGTTTAGATGAGAAAATTGAAGGAAATGGAATAGTAGAAGTAGAGTTGCCAGACGGGACAAAAGGAATGATAGAAGTTGATAGAACAGAGGAAGGATACGAATTACCTGTAAAGTCAAGCCTTTTAACTCAAACTGGTTTTGTAAAGTTTCAATTAAGAATATTGCATGATGATGTAGAAATCTTTAAATCAGAGATAATAGCATTAGAAGTAAAAGACTCAATAAATGCAACTGAAACTATACCAGAGCAGTACCCAACATGGATTGATAATCTAACTACATTAAAGCAAGAGTTAGAAAAAGCAGAAAGCGAAAGAGTATCAAATGAAAATAAAAGACAATCTGCAGAGAAAACAAGACAAGAAAACTTTACTAAAATGCAAGAAACTGTATCAAATGCAGTAAGCAATATAAAAGACTTAACAGAAGAATACAACTCAAATGCTAAAAAAGAAACAAAGAAATTTAATGGCAATGCAGTTGAGCAGACAAAGACTTTCAACGATAATTCAGACAGTAAATTAGTAGAATACAATAAAAATCACACTGATAAAATGAAAGAATATGACGATAATTCTAAAGCTAAATTAGATGCTTATAACAAGAATAATACTGATAAAACTAATGCTTACAACGATAATACAGTATTAAAAGAAAAAGCTTACAATGATAATGCTGCAGATAAAGTAAAAGAATATAATACTAATGTAGAACAAAAAGAAACTGAACTTGAAAAATTAGCAGAAAAAAAGATAAACGAGTACAATCAAGTTTCTGCTGAATTGACTGCTAAAGTTGAGCAAGTTCAGACCGAGAATGAAGCTCTGAAAGCTGAAAACAAGCTAATTAAAGAGCAGATACCAAGTGCAACAGCAAGTGGAAACAAGATACACTTAGAAGATAGTTCTAATCTAGAAATGAATTGGAAAATTAAAGGTGGACATAGGCAAGAAACTAGAGAGGGGTATAACTTAATAAATACAAATAAAGACATTATAAAATCAGTAAATTCAGGAGTTACTTGGAATGGAAATTCATATGTTGTTAATGGTCTAACTGTAACATGGGAATTTGATAAAAACGATTTACTTCTAAGTGTACATATTAAAGGAACTGCAACTGAGGGTACTAATATACATATTGATAAAAGAGTAAGAACATATTCTGCTGGAACATATACAATATATCAAGACGGAATGTTTGTAGAGAATATTGGTTGGTTTAGAAATGACACAAGTGTATCAACTAGAACTTTTGATGAAGAATGGACAACGACAGTAAACAGTATTTATATACCTTTAGGAGAAACAATAGATAGGACATATACACCTATGTTGTTAAAAGGTACATATACAGTAGATAATATCCCAACATACGAACAATACGGAGCATCACCTTCACCCGACTATCTATCTGAAACTGAAACAGTAGGAAATAATGTAAATGAACTTGATATTCAAAATATAATGGTTGGAGGATTAACAAACGGAAATATTGTTTCAAATACTATCAGCAGACTGGTTACGAAAGAACCGATACCTGTAAAATCTTCAACTACATACAACATTAACTTCAATGAATTAGGAGAATTTAAAGGTGCAAGGATAGGAATACATAGTCTTGATAGCGAAGGTAATTTCTTAAAAGATAGTGGATGGTTAAATTTCTCTGATACAAAACAAATCATTTATACAACAGCAGAAAACTGTAAATCAATAAAAATTGTTTTTTCTTTTTCAAAAACATCACAGACTGTAACATCAAATACAGAATATACTGAAAAAGTAGTTCTTTATGATTTTTATAATATGAAATTTAAATTAGAAAAAGGCACAGTAGCAACACCGTGGTCACCATACGGAATGGGAAGTGTAAAAATAGATATAGCAAATAATGATAGTACAAAATCTCAAACAGCAATAATGCCAATACAGCAAAAAATGTTAACTGGAGATTATATAAAAGATGTAGAACATCATGAGTGGAAAAAACTAGTGTTTACCGGAGAGGAAGAGAACTGGAGTAATCCACAAAATACCCTATTTAATCTTGACAAAATAAAAGAAAAAAGTAGTGATGACAGAAGTACAATTAATTTGATATGCAATCAATATAGAGCCATTGGTATTTATCAATCAAATGCTGAATTTTTGGTTAATGCTGAAAATTTTGAATATGCCTGTGGTTTACACCCTAATCAAGTTGGATTAAGAATAAAAGATATCAGGTTCACAAATTTAGAAGATTTTAAAGCAATGTTAAAATCAAAATATGACGAAGGAAACCCTGTTATTGTTTATTATAAACTAGCAACACCTGTCGACTTAGAACTAACATCCGAACAAAAAGCAGTACGAGATACTAAGTTATATACATACAAAAACATAACAAATATAGCTGTAAGTGATGAATTAGCAAGTATAGATGTAGAGTACAAGAAAGACCCAACTACAGAACATGACGATTTACAAAATCAAATTGACGAAATAAAACAACTACTAAGTACAACGCAAACAAGTGCATTATTATTAGATAACTTACAAAAAGACGTAGAAAGCGAGGTGGAATAAATGATAGTAGAATTATTAAAGAAATTGATTGTTAAAAAATACTACAAAGAAAAGACAGACATAGAGAACAAATTAAATGTATTTTATGCAATGAGTAAAATAAGTGATGAAGAATACAGCGAACTAACATTGCTAGTAGAAGATACATATATAGAAGTTACAGAAACAATTGAAGACACAGAAACAACGGAGGAGTAGAAAATGTGGGAATTTATATTAGAATATTGGCTACAAGAACTCTTTGTTGTGATTTGTGGGTTGATAGGATATTTATTTAAAAAGATAGCAAGATTATGGAAAAGACAACAAGCAATTGAGAGTGGTGTACAAGCTCTTTTAAGAAATGAACTAATAAGAAGATATAGAGAGTATGAGACGAAAGGTGAAATTTCTATTTTAGACCAGGAAAACATAACTCATATGTATGAGGAATATAAAAATTTGGGTGGAAATGGAACTGTAAAGAAATTATATGATGAAATGCTAGAATTACATATAAAAGTAGTAAAGTAAAAGGAGTGATTGTCATGAATAAAATAAAGAAAATAGCTAAATACACAATAAACGTATTAGCAATAGTAAGTGCTCTAGTGGCAGGAATAAACGCTGTAGACGGTATAACAATACCACACGCGATACAAATTGTACAAGTTATAGCCGTTGTAAACGGAGTTATAAGTACGTACCTTTTGGGACAAAAAGCAGTAAATAGCAAGGAGGAATAGTCTTGGAAGAAGATAACATAGTAATAGAAACAGTTGAATTTTCTCAAGAATTATATGAGAAAAACATAACAGAAAATACATTTGAAACTGAATACGAGGCAGGTGAAGATAATGCAAATAACTAATGTAATATGTCCTGAAGACAAATATTCTATAAAGTGTCCAGATGCAACAGAAAAAGATGGGATATCAGTTCATAATACATATAATGATGCATCAGCAATGTCAGAAGTGTCGTACATGATTGGACGACCAGATAAAGTCTCTTTTCATGCAGCAGTAGATAATTATAGAGTTGTGACAGGTTTACCTTTTACTAGAAGTTGTTATGCGTCTGGTGATGGAAGATTTGGAAAAGGAAATGCTCATAAAATAAATATAGAAATCTGCTATTCAAAATCAGGTGGAGAACAATTTGAAGAAGCTGAAAAGCTGGCAGCAGAATATATTGCATATTTATTAAAGCAATATAATTGGGGAATAGACAGAGTCAAAAAACATCAAGACTTTGCAAAGAAATATTGTCCACACAGGACATTAGACATGGGATGGCAAAGATTTTTAAATATGGTTAGTTCTTATTTGGAAGATAAAACAATAAATAATGAAAAAATAGAAAGTGGAAGTGATGAACCAGTGAAAACATATCAAAATGGAAGTACAACAGAAGTTGTATACGCAGATACAGCTTGTACAAAAAGAATAGGAAGCTTAGCTTCAAGAGAAAAATGTGATTGTTTTGGAATATTTAATAACAGAGCAATGGTAAGATACAATGTAAGTGGAACTTCAAATTACAAGATAGGATTTTGTAAATGGCTTGGAGGAGTGAAATAATATAAAAAGAGACAGGTTAGAATGACTCTAGCTTGTCTCTTTTCTTTTTTATGTTGTAATGTAGTATATTATACTACTAATTTTTTAAATTTCAATAATTTTTTCAAAAATTCTAAAATAACCCTAAATTCAAGGTATAAAACTATATTAATTAAAAATAAAAATGGCTTAAAATGGATTCTAATAAGTCGATTTTAAGGCAAAATAAAAAACTAGATAAATGTATAATTTACCTAGCTTTTCTCCGTCTCACGGATAATAAATGCGTTTTTTATATTATATATTTTTTTAGTAAATTAGTCAATACCTAATTTTTCTTTTAATGCTTCTTGTAATACTTGTGAAAAATTGATATTGTTTTTTTCAGATAAGTAATTTAACCATTCCGGTATTGTCAAAGTCTTTTTTATAGACTTGTTGTTAAATTTTTTTCGATAATCTTCCATATCAATACTTACAAATGAAATAAATTGATTTTTTTCCAAATTAATATTAGATAGATCTAAAGTTGGTTTTGGGAAATTAGTTAAATTATCCAAATATAATCCCATAGCATCCTGGGCCATTAGATAAGCATCTTGTATACTGTCTCCAAAAGTTGAGCAACCTTTTAGGTCTATAAAATCAACATTATAATATTTGCCATCAAAAGTAAATATTGCAGGGAAAACAGTTAGTTTAGTTTTCATTATAATACCTCCCAATATGAGTTAGAAAGGAGAAAAAGTGCATAGCAAACAAACATGATATAGTATAGTATAAAATAAATAATATTAATATAAGATATAAATTTAAAGCCCTCTCCCAATATACTCAAAGTTTATATATTATATTCCAGTTTCGTTGGAAGGGCTAATCATTTTAGCCCTGTCCTTTTTAAGATTGCCTCAGCTGTTCCGATTGGAATATCCTTGTTATGTACAGGAATAATCTCTATTTGATTCCCGTTTTTTTATTTTTAAGTGAGAACCTTTTTGTGAGATTTCTTGCCAACCATTTTGCTTTAGCAATTTGATTAGCTGTTTACCACGCATTTATTATCCTCCTTTCTGTTTAACATTATACTACGTATTGATACGTATGTCAATATATATTTAAAAATAATTTAAATTTTTTTTACAAACTTCGACAGACAACTCAACATAAATATGCTACAATAAAAATAGAGGTGATGAATATGAAAGAAAACTATTTAAAATCTCTACGAATGATAAAAATATTAAAGATAAAAACAAGAAGAGAATATATAAAACTGATGAATGATTATTTATTATTATCAGTAGAAAGCTTAAAATACATAGCACAGACAGATAATTTCAATGAAATAATAGTACAAGCCAAAGAAGTCGGATAGACTTCTTTTACTAATTTCATAAAGTTTCTCATAAGAAACCACATTTGATGTATAAAGAATATAACATTCGAAATACTACAAATGAGGAGTTTTTATGAGAGTAATAATATTATTGAGAGAGGTAAGGCAAAGCAAAGACATGACATTAGATGAATTAGCAAAGATGACAAAAATGTCGAAAGGTCATTTAAGCAGAATAGAAAGACAAGAAACGCAACCGACAATCATAACTTTAGCGAGATTAGCTGCAGCTTTACATGTAGATGTAAGTGAATTATATAAAATAGAAATTTAATTATATAGAAAATTTTAAACTTTTCATATATAAAATCGGTACTTTCGTAAAATGTTTCTCATAAGAAACTGGTTCAGCTATATTTATACTGCAGAAGCTTCAAAAAATAGAAAAGGAGAAATGTAGTATGGATGTAGTAGAAAATGAAATAATTAAGAAACTAAATTATATCAATGAAAAAGAGTATCAACAACTAAAGAAAAAAATGAACAAAAGTAATGATTATTTTAACTTTAAAGAAATAGTAGAGTTGTCAGAAAAGTTGTCAAAAGAAATATAAAAACAAAGAAACACTTGACATTTCAAGTGTTTTGTAGAATACGATTATATATTTACGAATCCATCGCTCTACCAACTGAGCTATAGTGGCATATACAAGGCTTTTGACTGTTGTTCTAAGCTTTTGACAACTTTTAAGGTTTAGTTTTTGTTGTCTATTTTGTCCATTTCGTCCTATTTTTCTACTTAGAAAGTTGTCAAAAAGTTGTCAAACAAATTATAGCATATAGATATTATTTTTGCAATGATTTTATATAAATGTTTATACACTCTTCTGCATTTTCTCTTTGTTCATCTAAATGAGTATAAATATTATAAACCATATCAGCAGAGGAGTGTCCCATAAGCTCCTGTGCTTTTTTTATTTTTACACCGGCATAATACAACATAGTACAATAAGAATGTCTCAACTGGTGACAAGTAAACTTTATCTTAGTTTCTCTGTCTTTATTTATATCGTATAAAAAGCTTTCAAGATGTCTTTTTATTGCAGAGTCAGTTAGCATTTTTTTATCAGTTTCTTTAGTAAATAACAAATTATTATTAGCATTGTTTATTAGTTCAACAACGGTATCATAAACAATGTCAAGGATTGGTACAGTTCTATTTTTTTTATTTTTTGTTTCTTTTATAACAGGCTGATTATGAACAAATGTGACCGCTTTGTTGATAGAGATGGTTTTATTTTGCAAATCTATGTCATTAACGGTTAGTGGTACAATTTCTTCTTTTCTCATACCTGTATAACGCATCAAAATAAAAAATGAAGCATATTTACTTTTGCTTTGAAGAATTATTTTATCTTCTTCTAAAGTAAGTGGAAAACGCTCTTTTTTTATTATTTTGGGTGGTTTGATATTTTGTGCTACATTTTTAACAACGATATCATTATCAGATGCATCATTTAAAATTCTTTTAATAAGTTGCAATGTTTTCTTAGCAGTTGTTGGAGTATTTTCCATATCCTTTAATAATTCTTTTATATCATATATCTTGATATCTTTTATTTTCTTATATCCTAATTTAGGATTAATTTTATTGTCAATAAGAATCCTGTATTCATCAACGGTTTTTATGCCTTTTCCTGCTGAATTAAGATGTAACCATTTTTCAGCAAAATCTTTCAGTCTTATGTTGTTTACGTCAACGATTCCATTATAAGAGTTATGCATTGTTTCAATATATTGTCTTTCTAGATCGTCTTTATCATTTGAGTATAAGTAGATAGGTTTTCTTCCTTTTATATTAACTTTTTTCATTAACCTACCATCGGCTCTTTTAGTATATGTAAATGCCATGAGTTACCTCCTTATAAAATAAGATAAGTATTGCTACTTATCTTTAGTGTTATTATTATAATATTAATGACAGACTTTACAAGCTTGTCTACCTTCAGATAGAGCTTGCTGTAAAGTTATTTGATGACCTTTTCCTTTTAAAGTTCTACAACTTTGAATGTGATATTTGTCTCCTGTTTCACCAACCCAAACCATTTGAGAATTATTATTTTGAACAGAACTTGATACAGATTTTGAAGTAGATGTTGTTTGCTGGGATGAAGCAACTTGTGAAGATGTAGACTGAGTTGATGTTTGAGATGTTGTTGCTTTTTGTAATTCCTCTATTTTGCTATTCAAACCATTTTTCTCGTTTTCTAAATTGCTTTTTTCACTTTGTAAAGTGTTTTTTTCATTTTCTAAATTTGTTTTTTCTTCTTTTAATTTTTCGTTTTCAGTTTCAAGAGATTTTATATTTTCAGAAAGACTTGTGATTTCACTTTCATCACCTTCAACTTTTTCATTTAATGTAGCAATTTGTGAGTTTAAGTCTTTAATTTCATTCAAATATTGGCTTATATCCTTAGGAATTGCAAAAGAACATAAAGCACAAAATAAGAAGAATAGTAGTGTTATAATAACTATATTTAATATTGTATTTATAGTTTTATTGTTGTTTTTGTTCTTGAAGAAATTCATATATTATCACCCTTTTATTTATTAATTTCCATTTTTCCAACATATTTTCCCAGTATTTTAATTGGTGTAGTTTTATCATATACTTGTGTTTTAAAACTTTCATCATCTGATTGTGGTTCTAGTATAATCATATCACCTTGTCTAGTAAATTTCTTTAATGTAGCATCATATCCATTAACTAAAACTGCTGCAATTTCTCCATCTTCAACTATATCTTGCTTATGAATTAATGCAAAAGCACCGTTTTTAATAATTTTATTCATGCTTTCTCCATTAACTCTTAAAAAGAAGTGTTCTTCAGGATTTACTATACCCATTAAATCAGGGTCAATAGGTAATCTACCTTCGATACATTCTTCAGCCCAATTAGGTTGTCCTGCACTGATTTGACCATAAACAGGACACATGTAATATTTATTAGTTAATTCAATTTTATCACTACTTTCTTTACTTTGCATTTTGTTATACATATATAAATCATAAATGATTGAAGTAGCTTCATTAGCATATTCTTTTGGATAAGTAGCAGGGATATATTTTGATATATGTTTTTTTAATGAGTTTAAAGGTATATTTTTTGTTGTCAATTGAGATACAATTGCATCAAAATCTATGACTTCTAAGTTACTTTCTAAAGCTTTGATACAGAATTTCTCGATGTTATCTAGTGTATCAGCTATGTTGTCAATATTCTTATTAAAATAGTCATCTTCATTTTTATAATTGCTTTTTCCCATTAAATAATCCATGCTACAATTAAATAATTCGCACATTTTCAATTTTATTTCATCACTAGGTGCATTAGCTCCACTTTCGTAATTGGCAATATTAGATTTTGCATTAAGTCCTAGCTTTTTTGCTAATTCTTCTTGAGTTAAATTTTTCTCTTTTCTTAACTCTTTAATTCTTTCTTTTATATTGGACATAATATTCACCTTTCTTTCTTAATCATTATAACATATAGTTCAGTAAAAGTAAACAAGAAAAAATTTTTTTCTTACTCTCTCTAAGCTTTAAACAGAACAGCTGAACTTTTTTTAAAATAGCACTTGACAAGTTCAGAAAAACTGATATAATAAGTACAGTAAAACAAAACAAGGAGGTGAGCAAATGAATAATAAAACAAAATATGTATATACAGATGAACTAAAAAAGGAGAGAAAACAAAGAGGGTATTCCATAAGTGATATGGCTAGATTTCTAGGGTTTAAGAGCAAGGTTACATATTATAATATTGAAATAGGAGTAACTGAGCCTAAAATTTCACACATAAATAGAATCTCTAAGATACTAGGAAGGAAACCAGAAAATTTTTTTAATTTTAAAGTTCAGTAAAACTGTTCAGAAGAGGAGGGCAAAATGAAAGATTTAATAAAAATAGAAGTAAATGAAAATCAAGAGCCAATAGTAAATGGCAGAGAATTATATAAAGCATTAGGAGTAAGTACAAGATACAATGATTGGTTTAATAGAATGAAAGATTACGGATTTATAGAAAATCAGGACTATTGTACTATTACTCAAAAAAGAGTAACAGCTCAAGGAAATGAAACAGCATATAATGACCATGCAATTAAATTAGATATGACAAAAGAAATTGCAATGATACAAAGAAATGAAAATGGTAAAAAGGTAAGACAATACTTTATACAAGTAGAAAAAGATTTTAACAGTCCAGAAAAAATAATGGCTAGAGCATTAAAAATAGCAGAAAGCAAATTGAATGTTTTACAGTTAGAAAATACACAACAAAAACAACTAATTGGAGAATTAAAACCTAAAGTAGATTACTTAGACCAAATCTTACAAAGTAAAGCATTAGTAACTATAACAGCAATAGCTAAAGATTATGGAATGTCTGCAAAAGCATTTAATAAAAAATTACATGAATTAAAAGTGCAGTATAAACAAGGACATCAATGGTTTTTATATAGTAACTATCATAGTTGTGGATATACACATAGCGAAACGGTTGAATATACACATTCAGATGGAAGAAAAGATGTAACAATGAATACTAAATGGACACAAAAAGGCAGATTGTTTTTATATGAGTTATTAAAGAAAAATAACATAATTCCAATGATAGAAAAAGAGGTGATATAGATGCCAGCAACAAAACTACAAGAAAAAGCTAGAGTTAAGTATGTAACTCCAAAACAGTTTATGGAACAGTACAGTTTAAGCAAATCACAAGCTTATAAGATTTTAGCAAGACCAGAAATGCAAGAAGCAAAAATAAAAACAGGAGAAAAACAAATAAGAATCAATTTAGATAGAGCATTTGAAATAATGCAACAAATTTATAGTTAGATTGGAGGAGAACAAATGAAAAACATAGTTAGAGGAATTATATTTTGGATCATAGCATTAGCATTTATATTTGTAATGTGGACAATAGCAGAAACATTAGCAAAAATAGTAACAATAAATGCAATAATGAATTTAGTTTATGTATTGCTACCAGTTAGCATTGTATACATATTAAAAAATATTTAGGGAGGAAGTGAGAAAGAATGTTTAATAGAAAACAAAGAGAAATAGATAGTTTAAATGCAAGATGTGTTGAATTAGCAAGAATGGTAAAAGACAAAAATGAAGAGTTAAAAATTCAAAGACATAACAATGAATTAATAATGCAAGAAAATGAAAAAGCAAAAGAAGAGAACAGAGCTTTAAGAAACGAAATAGACGAATTAACAGACACAGTAAAAAGAATTAATCTATTAATGACATGTAATCAATATGACAATAACGAATCATTAAAAAGAAAAATAATAGAGCTAACAAGCGACTACCAATCAATTTGTTAACTCAAATCAAAAATATTTATATAAATACTCTCTTTGGATATTATAGCATATTTTTTCAAAGAGAGCAAGGAAAGGAATGTAAAATGGAAAAAATAACAGGAATATCAAGAAAAGTTGATGAACTTGGTAGAGTTGTAATACCAAAAGAGCTAAGAAAAAACTTGGGAATTGAAGAAGGAGACTTAATAGAAATTAGCTTAAAAGGTCATGATGTAATTTTAAGAAAAGTAAATCAAAAATGTTGCACAGATTGTGGACAAGTAGTGGATCTAAAAGATAAATTTTGTAGAAATTGTGGAAAGGAACTATAAATTATGGAAGATGACGGAGATATATTCGCATTAATAAATGAAGAGTGCGAAATAAGCGATAAATGGGAGGAAGAAAGATGAATAGTTTATACGAATTAAATGAAAGATGGAAACAAATATCAGATATGTTGTATGAAGAAGAAATTGATGAACAATGTATCTTAGATACTTTAGAGAGTATAGAAAGTGAAATAGAAGATAAGGCGGATAACTATGCAAAAATGATAAAAAATCTAATTGCTAGTTCAGAAGCAAAAAAAACAGAAGCTAAAAAAATGTTAGAAAAAGCAAAAATAGAAGAAAATAGAGCTAAGTTATTAAAAGACAATTTGGAACAAATAATGAGAGAAACAGGAAAAACAAAATTTAAAACACAATTATTTAGTTTTAATATTCAAAAAAATGGTGGAAAAGAACCATTATGGACTATTGAAGATTTACGTTTAATTCCGTGGGATTTCTTAAAAAAAGAACCAGATAATACTAAAATTAGAGAATTATTACAAACTCAGGAAGTAAGTTGGGCTAGATTAGAACCTCGTGGAGAAAGTTTAGTTATAAGATAAAGGTAGGTGAAAAAAAGTGGGAATACCAGTATTAGTAATTCGGAAAAAGTGGTAGTGGTAAATCAACAAGCTTAAGAAATTTTGAAGAAAAAGAATTAGCATTAATAAATGTAATAAAAAAGCCATTACCATTTAGAAAAAAATTTGAAAGTACTATTAGTACAGATGAATATCCAACTATAATTAAAGCTATTTTTAATACCAAAAAGAAAGCAATAGTTATAGATGATGCAGGATATTTGATAACAAATCATTTTATGAGTAAACACAGTTCGTGCGGAGGAGGAAATGGTGTATTTAATTTATACAATGAAATAGGAGACCATTTTTGGGGATTAATTGAGTTTGTAAAGAATAAATTGCCAGATGACAAGATTGTGTATTTTATTATGCATGAAGATAAAAACGATTTTGGAGATATAAAACCAAAGACAATAGGCAAATTATTAGATGAAAAAGTATGTATAGAAGGAATGTTTACAATAGCTTTAAGATGTATGGTTGACAATAATAAACACTATTTTAAAACTCAAAGTGATGGGACTGATATATGCAAGACACCACTGGAAATGTTTGAAGATAAAGAGATTGACAATGATCTGAAGCTAGTAGATACAACTATTAGAGAATATTATGAATTAGGAAAGGAAGATAAATAATTATGGAAAAAGTACAAGGATATGAAGAAGCACAAGCTATAACAGGAGAATATGAAAGATTAGAAGCAGGAGGATATATTTGCAAGATAATAAGTGCAAAAGAAGAGAAGTCAAAATCAAATAAAAGAATGCTTGTAATAGCATTAGATATTGCAGAAGGAGACAAAAAAGATTTCTTTAGAAAAAGATTTGACGATGATAGTAGAACTGATAAGAAATGGCCATCAGGTGCAATATATAGACAAATGCTTGAAGGAGATAAAGCGGCAGGATTTTTAAAAGGTTTAATGACATCATTAGAAGCTAGTAATGAAGGATTTAAATGGGCTTGGGATGAAAAGAAACTTGCTGACTTAAAATGTGGTGCAATATTCGGAGAAGAAGAATATGAGAAAGTAGATGGAAGTGTAGGAACAACAACAAAAGTTAAATTTATTAGAACAGTAAAAGCAATACAAGATGGTAATTTCAAAGTTCCAGAATTAAAGAAATTGCCACAAAATGGAGAAGCATTTGAAGATTATATAAATAATGTAAGTGATAATGACGATTTACCTTTTTAAGAGGTGTGAATTATGAATAAAATACAAGAGGTAAAACAAAGAGTAGATATAATAAAAGTTGCAGAATATTTAGGATTAGAGCTAAATAGAGCAAAACAATGTAAATGTATATGGCACAATGAAAAAACTGCTAGTTTGTCTTTTTCACAGTCAAAACAGATTTTTAAATGTTTTGGCTGTGGACAAGCAGGAGATGTAATAACTTTAACTTCTAAGGTTTTGGGTATAAATGCTTTAGAAAGTGCTAAACAGTTGAATCAGATTTTCGGATTAAGTGTTGATTTTGGAAAGCCTACTTCAAATTTTGAACTTAACAAATACAAACAAAGACAAAAAGCAAAAGAAAAATTTTACGAATGGCATAATCGAACATTACAAATGTTATGTGATTATTTACATAGTTTAAAAGGAATAGAAAAACTACAAAAACAAGAAACAATAGAATATTTTATAGATATACTAATTTTCGGAACAGAAGAAGATTGGCTATGGTTTAAGAAAAAAGAAGAAAGGTGGTGCAAAGAAATTGAACGAAAAATGGGAACAAGAATTGCTTGAGGAAAATCCACCTTACGAATTAGAAAAATTAGATAAAGAAAGCATTTTAGAAGATAAAATATTTGATTATTTGATAGCTTTACCTAATTCACCAGGTAAAACAAGGATAATAGAAAAATTAAGAGGAAGAGCTAAGGAATTAAAAGTAATTAGAGCATTTAATAGTATATTTAAACAAAAAAATCAAGAATACATACAAGAATTAAAAAGCAGAGGTGGCAACATAGTAAAATTTACAGATTGCCCTGTTCAAAATTTAAAATGTGGACAATGGATAGCAGATGATACAGGAGTATATAAAACGGATTATACAGCTACATTACAGCCAATAAAAATAAAAGCATGTCCACATCCAATAATACCTGTTGAAATTATAAATAACATAGATACAAATACAGAAAAAGTTAAATTAGCTTTTTATAAAAGGAAAAAATGGCAATATGCAATAGTTGAAAGAAAAACTATTGCTAGCAATAATTCAATAATTCAATTAGCAAACAGAGGAATTGAAGTAAATTCAGAAAATTCAAAAAACTTAGTAGCATATTTAGCAGATATTATTGAATTAAATAATTTAGAGATAACAGATGGAATAACACATCTTGGATGGCTTGATAAAGACTTTATACCTTATACATCTAAATATAAATACGATGGAGATGTAACATATAAAAATGTTTTTGAATCAGTAGTGGAAAAAGGAACATATGAGACATGGAAGAAAGAAGTAAAAAAATTAAGAGTTAATAGTAGAACTCTAAGATTTTTAATGGCATCAAGTTTTGCTAGTCCATTAGTAAAAATATTTCAAATAAATCCATTTGTAGTTCATTTGTGGGGGAAATCAAGTAATGGAAAAACAGTAGCACAAATGATATGTGCGAGTATATGGGGAAATCCTGCAAAAGGGAAATTGTTATCAAGCTTAGACAGTACAAAAGTTGCATCTGAAAGACTATGTAATTTTTTGAGAAATTTACCACTTATTTTAGATGAATTACAAATAACAAAAACAAAATATAAAACATATGACACATTAATATATGAGTTAACAGAAGGAAAAGGAAGAGATAGAGGAACTGTTGATGGAGGATTAACAGAAACAACTGAATGGGATAATATAATTATTGTTTCAGGCGAAGAACCGATAACAAATTCGTCATCTAAAGAAGGTGTAAAAAATAGAGTAATTGAAATAGAAGAGAATGAAAAAATAATTGAAAATGGTAATGAAGTTGTAAATTTGATTTTAAATAATTATGGATTTGCTGGTAAAGAATTTATTGAGATTATACAAAACAAAGAAAATCTATTCACAGAATACAATAATTTAGTTGAGCAATTAAAAAAAGACGAAAATTCGCCAAAACAAATTAATGCTATAGCAACTATATTGCTTGCAGACAAAATTGTATCAGAATCGATTTTCAATGATAATTCAATTACTTTAGAAGAAGCTAAGGATTACTTTACTAAAGACATTGATGAAGCAGATAGATATATAGATCTAATTATAGATATTGCTAATACTAATATTAATAATTTTTATGATTCAGCTGCATCTTTTCCACCAAGTGGACAAGTTTGGGGAAGAATTGAAAAAACAACAGATGGAAAAGGGGCTGTAATATATTATGATTTTATTCCAACAAAATTATATGAAATATTATCAGACAATAATATTAACTGGGATGGAATAAAGAAGAAAATGGCAAATAAGGGGTATGTTGTTACAGACAATCAAGGAAGATTTCAAATTAATACAAGAATAAATGGAACACAACAAAGAATTATAAAAATAAAAAATATATATTTATAGTTACACCAGATACACGTTGGTACACCTAGATTACACATTGAAGTGTAACGCTTGAAAACTTAGAGTATCAATAAGTATAAAATAAATTATGTATATTGTTACACATAAATAATAAATTATATATATATAGAAAAATAAAATTTAGAAAATTTATTTTTTTATTATATATATACTATTTAAAGTAAAAAATAGGTGTAACTGTGTAACAAACCGATATATTCTTAGAACTGTAAGTGATTGAGAGTTACACAGGAGGTGTATCAGAAGGTGTAATGATACACAAAGGAGTTCGAAAATGGAAAAAGAATTAGAGAATATAAAAAAGACTTTGACACAATTTATTGAAAAGTATCAGTTAAAGACTTTAAAAATTAACACAAAAATAGAATATCATTCAAGACTTAATACAAAAGATGATTCGAAATGGGAAGTAGAAAATTATTCAACAGTAAATAAGATTGATATAAATTTAACGAAATAGGAGGATACAAATGCAAAAAGTAAAAGAATTATACAATAAGACATTACAAAGGTACTATAACGGATGTAATTATATATCAGAACATATAGATGAAGCAGATAAGTATTTACCAAAAGTTTTAGAGCTATTAGATACACTAAATCAAATATTAAAACGAATACCAGCAACAGAGGAGGAGATACTTAATGGATTTAAAGCTTAGAGATTATCAAAAGGAAGTATTAGAAATAATAGATAATTTAAAACCTGGTTCTTATTTGATCCAAATGGCAACTGGATTAGGTAAGACAGCAACATTTACAAATATAAAAAGAAAAGGTCGTGTATTAGTTTTAGCACATAGAGAAGAACTAATAACACAACCAGTTAAATATTACAACTGTCCAGTTGGAATTGAGATGGCTAGTCAACATTCCAATGGGGAAGAAGTTGTAATTGCTTCAATAATGAGTTTAACACATAGATTAGAAAAATTCAAGTCAGACGAATTTGACATGATTGTAATAGACGAAGCACATCATGCTGCAGCGAATAGTTATAAAAAAATAATAAACTACTTTAAACCAAGACTTTTACTTGGATTTACAGCAACACCTAACAGAGGCGATAATGTAAGACTAGATGATGTATTTCAAAAGATTATATTTCAAAAAGATTTGAAATGGGCTATACAGAATAAATATTTAACAGACATTGAGTGCTTAAGAGTAAACATTGGGTATGACATTTCAAAAGTAGCAAGAAGAATGGGAGATTTTGCAACAGGCGAATTGGACAAGGCTATGAATACTGATGTTTTAAATGGTGCAATATCAGAAGCATATCAAAAATATGCAAAAGGGCAAACATTAATATTTGCAACTTCTGTAGAACACGCACAGAACATTGCTAATTTAATACCAGGAGCAGTAGCAGTTACAGCGGATACAAAAAATAGAGCAGAATTAATACAAAAATTTACTAATAGAGAAATACCTTGTTTAGTAAATTGCATGATATTTACAGAAGGTACGGATATGCCACTTGTTGAAACTGTTATAATAGCAAGACCAACTTCAAACAGTTCTCTATATACACAAATGGTAGGAAGAGGATTAAGACTTTATCCAAATAAAAAGAAATTAATATTAATAGATTTAGTTGGAACTACAGGTAGAGCAAATCTATGTACAGCACCAACTTTGTTAGGAATTGATATGGAAAATGTACCAAAATCAAAACAAGATGAGATCCAAGGGAACTTATTTGATTTACCTGACTTAATTCAAAAAATATCAGATGTACCAGAAAGTTGGATTAAAAACATAGAAATAGTAAATCTTTGGGCAAAAGGTCAAAATTACAATACGCATAATGTGAATTGGTTTAAGATGCCAAACGGAGATTTTGTTTGTACATTAAAAAGTTTTAGATTAGTAATACCAGCACAGGATGAAATTGGAGAAACCACATTGTATGGTAAAAAAATGAAAATGCAAGATGCTTTTGATCTAGCATATACATATTTATGTGAAAATTATTCAGAACAAAGATACATATGGGATATAAAGCAAATAAGAAAATGGGGTAAATCAGAAGCAAGTGAAAAACAAAAAACAATAATAAAAAGAATGTATAAAGATTTGGATGTTAGTGAATTAACAAAAAGCGAAGCAAGTCAAATATTAAATAGATTGTTATACAAAGGAGTGTAGGATGCAAAAAGGAAGAAGTTTTGAAAGACAAATTGAAAAAGTAATAGATTACATAGAAAAATTAGGGTTCCATGGACATAAAAATTACGCAAAAAGAACATCAGAAGGACTTTACTTAGAAGGGGAATGTTTTGATTATGAAATATTTTTGCCGAATAGACATGACTGCTTTGATGCAAAACAATGTCAAACAGATACATGGCACATAGTAAGAAAAGATATTAAACAAACTAATGAATTAAAAAAATGTAAAAATGCAGGGTGTAATGCTTATTTTCTTATATGTTTTGAAAATAGAGATGTAAGGCAAATTGATGTAGATGTAGTTATTGATTATTTAAAGCAAAATAAAAAATCAATAAAAAAACAAGGATTGCCAACATGGGAATTAATAAAGAAATTGGAGGAAAACGAGTTATGGGTGATTTAACAAACGAAGAACTAATTGCAACAAGAAAACTACACGGATTAGATGATAATTTATTTAAAGAAAAGAGAATGGTTAGAAAATGCAGTATGTGTGGAGAAATTAAAGAAGAATCAGAATTTAGATATATGAAAAAGCAAGACAGATATAACTGTTATTGCAAACATTGTGAAAAATTGTACAACAAAGAATATCAAAGGGTTTACAGAGAAAGAAAAAAGGCAGGAGGAGAATAGATATGTGTGAATACTGTAAAAAGATAATAAATAATAAGAGAATATTAGATATAGACAATGATAAAGAAACATATATAGAAATCGATTGGCAAAAAGCATTTGGCTATATGTTATATGTTGAAATAGAAGGACAAGACAATGATGGATATAAGCCAAGTCAGTTCTTTCAAATAAATTATTGTCCAATGTGTGGGAGAAAATTAAAGGAGGATTAAAATGTTAGGATATTACATAAAAAGTACAATAGTATTTTTAATAATATACTTTGTTTCAAGTAGAGTAATAAAAACATTATTACATAATAGAGATGAAATAGATTATAAAAAATACACAAAAAAAGACAATAAGGGAATATGGTATACATATTGTTTTATACCAATTTTAAGAGTAGTAGTATTGTTAGTAATGTATTGGCTAACAGTAGCCTCTAAAGAAGATTTAGACAAGCTATTTGAGAAGAAGGAGGGATAATCTATGACAGAAGAAGAAGCAATAGAAATATTAAAAAGTTTTAAAGATAATGAAATACAAAGAGATAAATTAGAAATAGATACTAGATGTGGCGGTTGGAAAATAGGGAGAATTTATAAGGCTTTAGAATTAAATACAGCAATAGAAACAGTTTTATCATTAATAGAAGAAAAAGATAAACAAATAGATCTAACGTCAGAACAATTAACATCACCGATACACAGTAAAGAATGGGTAAAAATGTATTATGAAAATAAAGTAAAAGAAAGGGATACGAATGAAAATAGAGAAAAGAATAAAACAAGCAATTGACTACAATGCAAAAGAGATAATAATAAGTAAAGATACTTACAAGAATTTAAGTGAAGAAATAAAAGAATTGTTGAAGGATCATAAAATAAAGATAACATTTGGCAAAAATAAAAAAGACTTTATGTGTAAATTTTAAAGAATAGGAGAATTACAAATGAACATATATGGAATATACAATGAAAAAGAAGCTGAACAATGCGTCAGAGTTGGAACATTGCCAGAAATAGTAAGATTTTTGAATTTAACTACAAGAGAAGTAGACAGAGCATTAAATAAAAGCAACTTAGTGCAGCACAAATATAAAATATACTTTTTGTTTGAGGAGGGTACAGATGAAACTAGATAGAGAAGCGAAAAGAAATACAATAGCAGATTTAAGAAAATATCCTGACTGGATTGTTAGAATTGAATGCCAGGGACTTGGAGGAGAACCGGTCACATTAGGAGGATATTGGGAAGAAAACTTCATAGATAGAGATAGCAGACATTCAATAATTGAAGATAGTATCGAATATGATGAAGAAATAAAAAGAAAGATATTCGCAATAGAAAGAGTTTTTGATAGGTTAAAAAAAGGAAGTATAAGAAGAGAAATAATTAGATTAAGATATTTACTACCAGATAATCAAATGAAAGACATTATGGAAAAGTTAGATATATCAGAAAGGACATATTTTAGACTACATAATAGTACATTAATAAGTTTTGCAAGAGCATTAGGACATATAATTTAAAAAAAATTTGTAAATTGGCAGTTTTTTGCAGATTTTTGATTGAAAATGTGACGCTGTCAAGATATAATATCAGTAGAGTTAGAAGTGTGTTCAATAAGAGGCACTCTATGTTCCAATTGTTTTTTTATTAAGAGCAGATGTTTTAAATGTTTGCTCTTTTATTATTTTAAAAAGAGGTATATATGGAAGAAATAAAAAGAAAAGAGTACAGAAGCTTTAATACAAGAGTGATACTGTACTGGATAACATATTTGATTGCAGTGTTTATATTACGATTCAAAATAAATACATTTTTCTGTGGTGCAGTTACTACATTTATTTATGCAATCATAATTGATATAGATGCAAGAGTATCAGCAGAAAGAACAATGAAAAAACTTGAAAATATGAAAAAATAATTGATATTAACAGATACTAGATATGTTGATATAAATAAATATTTGAGTTTAAACCTTTGAAATCTTTTGTTTTGTATAGAGCTTTTCTAGTGAGCTTTAATTATATATGTAAGTTGTGTGTAGTGATATATATAATTATATAAGACTTTGCGGAGGTAGAAAGTATGTAAAGCATTAATTTGTTTCTACTGTATCATTACACAGAGCTTACAAAGAAAGAGTAAAGTATGAATAAAGAATATTGTATGAAAAACAGATGTAACGGTTGCAAAAACTACGGCATCTGTTTTAATTATAAAACGAAAAGGAGAAAGAAAAATGAAAATAATGATAAGTCAACCTATGAGAGGAAAGACAAACGAACAAATAAGAGAAGAAAGAGCAGAATTGATATTGAAGCTAGAAGCAGAAGGACATGAAGTAATAGATACTGTATTGGATATATCAGAAAATAAAAGTCCAATATTTTATTTAGCAAAGTCAATTGAATTATTAGATAAAGCTGATGCAGTTATATTTATGCCAGGATGGCAACAAGCAAGAGGGTGTAGAATAGAAGAAACATGTGCGAAAGAGTACGGGAAGTTTTTGATGTATTTATAGGAGGAAATGTAAATGAAGTGGACAAAACAAAAAGCAGGTGAACTAAATGGCAAATGAACAAAACTTAAAACCAGTACGAACCAAGAGCGAAGCAAGAGAAAGAGGAAAAAATGGTGGAATAAAATCAGGAGAAGTAAGAGCACAAAGAAAAACGCTAAGAGAAGAACTATTAGCATTATTAGGAACTAAAGTAGAAGATAAAACAATACAAGAAAAAATAAGCTTTTCACTTATACAAGAAGCTTTAGATGGAAATGTAAAAGCATTTGAAACTATAAGAGATACTATAGGAGAAAAACCACAAGATAAAGTTAATATCTCTGGAGAAGTTAATAATCCATTTTCAGGAATGTCTACTGAAGAATTAAGAAAGATATTAAATGAATAATAATTTAAAAGAAGAATTAAAAAAACAAGCACGTTTGGAATTAGCCAGGCGTGATTTTTTTGAATATTGTAAGTTAACTGCTTCTGATTTTTATAAAGAAGATAGAAAGTTTTTAAAAGATTTATGTTGTCAATTGCAAGATTTTTATAAGAGTGACGAAAAAGTGTGCGTAATAAATATGCCACCAAGACATGGAAAATCAAGAACTGCAGGAAAATTTGTAGAATGGATATTGGGAACTAATCCAAACGAAAAGATAATGACTGGATCGTACAATGAAGACTTGTCAAGTTCGTTTGCTAAATCAGTAAGAGATACAATAGCTTCTGAAAAAACAGAAGGAGTAATTGTATATAATGATATATTTCCTAATACTAAAATTAAGGATGGTGAAGCTACACAAAAAAAGTGGGCGTTAGCTAGCAGTAAAGTGTCAAATTATTTAGCAACATCACCAACAGGTACTGCAACGGGATTCGGATGCACAATAATGATAATAGATGACCTGATAAAAAATGCAAAAGAAGCCTATAATGAGAATACATTAAAAAATCATATAGAGTGGTTTAACAATACAATGTTATCAAGAACTGAAAATGGATTTAAATTAATCATAATTATGACCAGATGGTCTAGCAATGATTTGGCAGGTTATATATTAGAAAATTATGAGAATGTCAGACATATAAACTATAAAGCAGTACAAGAAGATGGCTCAATGTTGTGTAAAGAAGTATTAAGCAAAGAAGATTATGAATTTAAGACTAAAAACATGAACAAAGATATTGTATACGCTAACTATCAACAAGAACCAATAGATGTAAAAAATAGACTATATAGTAAATTTAAAACATATGAAAAATTGCCACCAGCACATTATATTATGAATTATACAGATACTGCAGATGAAGGCGACGATTATTTGTGTTCAATAGATTATCAGATGTATAACAACGAATATTACATTTTAGATGTTATTTTTACGCAAGAACCGATGGAAGTAACAGAACCAGCAGTTGCAGAAATGCTAACTAAAGATAATGTAGGAAACGCAAACATAGAGAGTAACAATGGTGGTAGAGGATTTGCAAGAAATGTAATAACAAATTTAAGAAACTTGGGCAATAGACATACAAATGTTAGATGGTTTCATCAAGGGGAAAATAAAGTTGCAAGAATATTAAGTAATTCAACAGGAGTGATGAACAATATCTATTTTCCTATTAATTGGGAGGATAGATGGCCAGAATTTGCTAAACATCTAAAACATTATGTAAGGACAGGAAAAAATGAACATGACGATGCGGAAGACTGTTTGACAGGTGTATATGAAAATCCAAAACCTAAAAATACAAATATGGAAATGACTAATAAGTCATTTATAAAAATGTAACATCTACTTTCTAGTAGGTGTTTTTTAATAGGAGGAAACAATGTTAAGATATAGCAAGGAAAGATTAACAGAAGAAAGAAGTATAACAGATATATATTTAAAAGCACAACTAGAATTAGATGTCAGAAAAGAATTATATGAGAAATTTAGAAGAAAATTAACAGATGAAGAACTAGCAAGTTTAGATGATGAAGATATAAAAGTACCACTTGAAAGATATATATCAATTATGTCAGCAGGATATTTTGGAGGAAAAGCACCAACTTATAAAGTAAAAGCTTTTAATGCAGACAAAGATAAGATAATAAAAGAATTGTTTAATCACGAAACAAATAACGAACAAGAAATAAAAGAAATAGAAGAATTAATAAAACATATAGTGGATTACAACAAGGATAGTTCACATTTCTTACACATGGTATTAGATTACCTAGTAAAAAGAGCTTGTTATGAAATATATTATAAAGATGAAAAGACAGGAGAAATAACGATAGCAAGAAGTGATGCACTAGAAACAGTTGCTATATGGGATTATTCAATTCCTAAAAATTTAATAGGTTTGTATAGAATAATTCGTACATATATGGCAAATGGTGAATATCAACAAATGATAGAATTAACAACAGCAGATGGAAAAAGATATTATTATGACACATTTGAAAAAAGAAAAATATTTGGTACACCAGCATATGAACAACAATATGGTGATGAACCATTATTCAAAGAAAACAAAGAAGAAAAACAACCTAAAAAATGGGATGATGATATACCAGCAACAGCAATAGAAAATTGCGATGGAATGGCTATATTTGAACCTGTAATAAGTCTAATAAGAGCGTATGAAAGATGCATTCAAAATTCAAGAAATGTATTTAAGTATAATGACGAAGCAATATTGGCTGTAAAGGGATACACGCCAGAAAATCCAATGATTATACAAAATGAAAAAGGTGAGGATGTCATAAATCCTGCAAGACAAAAAGAAGATGAGTATGTATTAACAAGTAGAGTAAGATATTTAGATGGAAGTAGAGAAGTTGATAGCAATTTATGGTGGGTTGAAAAAAATGTAAATGATACAGCATTACAAAATCATAAAAAGACATTGATGGATATTATTTGTTTATGTAGTTTTTGCCCTAATATGACTGACTTAGGCTTCACATCAGCAGACAATAATAGTGCATTAGAAAAGAAGTTTTTTAGTTTACAACAATATATAGCGACATTTGAAGGAGATTTCTTAGAAGGATTAACAAGAAGATGGAGAATAATATTAGAAAAATTCAATAAAGAAAAAGGAAAAACATATGATTTTAGAGATATTGAGGTAAAGCTAAATAGAAATCTACCATCTGATAAATCAACAGATATTATAAATGCGTTAAAACTAAGAGGGTTATTGCCAGATGAGACAATTATAAATCTATTAAATCTTGACTTAGACGCAACAAGTGAATTAGCAAAGATGGACTTGCAAAATGGAGAAAACATTCAAAAGAATTTACAACAAATGCAAATGATGGGACAAGCAGGAGTAGAGCAAGATAATAAAGAAGATAAACAAGATGATAAAGTGTCAGACTTAACAGACACACAAAAAGCACAAAAACTCACAGCAGACAATAAAAAAGAGCAAACAAAAGTAGTTAATAAGCAAATTAATAAAGAATAGAGGTGTTTTATATGTGGGAAGTACATGACAATTATATGAAACAGTTAAAACAACTATACAATAAAACATCAAAACGAACTCAAAACAGACTGCAAGAACTATTTGGTACATTTAATTTTACAACAGAGAATATCTATAATATAGCAGACAATAAGATTAAGAAAAGAATAAATACATATATAGAACAATGGAAAGAGCAAGGACTATTAAAGAATAATAACTACTTTACTGTATTAGCAAACAATATTTATAAAAGAACAAGAGTAAAGAATAGTGAAATACTAGAATTATTAATATATAGTGCATATATAGAAGAACAAAGCAAATTAGAAGAACAAGAAAAACAAATAATGTATGAAGATGCTAATTATTACTATAAACATGGCCAACAAGAAGTAAATAAAAAGAAAAAGCCATCAATATTAACGATGGCTTTATTTCTTGCATTGTTAGATCAACCTAATTATAGTGGTTTTAACTGGAAACAATATATTGAAGCAACAATACAATATAATGCACAACAAATATACAGGCAAGTAATTTTAAATATACAACAGCAAAAAGACCTAGAAATTGATTCTAGTGAGTTTCAGTTAATAATTAACAGACAAGATAATCAAAAGCTTAATATAAATAATGATAAAATATCAGGTGCAGCGGATTTGCAAATGATAGGGCTAAACAATTTAGCTATGGTCGAAGGAATAAAAGAAGTTACAGAAGATAATTCAAAAGTAAAATTTATAGCAGTAGAAGATGATAAAACAACATTAATGTGCGGTAGCTTAAATAATCAAGAATTTTATATTAATCAAGAAAATGTATTTGATAGATATTATGGAGAAAATCAGAAGGAATTAAAACTACAAAGAATTAGATGTAATGGATTAGTATTAGGCTTGAATTTGCCTCCTATACAACATCATTTCCATTACTGCAGAAGCTATATTATGTATTTGCCATATTATGAATTAGAAAAGAAATATGGTATTTTTGATAGCACTCTAGAAAAGATAGTAAAGAATAAATATAATGTTCAAAAAGCTAAATTAAAAGGATTAGATAAAAAAGCATTGCTTGACACATTAAATAATATGAATAAAGTTTATAGAGAATTTCCACAGATAAGAAACAAACTAAAAGAAATTAGTGTAATAGAACATCCAAATGGAGGATTAAATATTACTCCAGATATAGAAGAGAATAAATATATTATGGAGATTAACAAGAAATTTTATGGAGATATAAACATAGTAAGAAAACAATATCAAAAAGATGTAAGAAATGGCTTTCATCCTAAAAATACAACATATGAGGATTTAGGAAATCATGAATTAGGCCATTGTATTACATATGAAATAATTAAAAATAGATATGCTGATAAAAATCTAATAATTAAAGACTGGAATAATGATATAACAACAAAAGAAATTGTAGCTAAAGCATTTAATAATTTAGAAATTAGTGATAAAATGTCACAAAACTTATTAAGAAGCAATATTTCTAAGTATGCAATGACAAAATATAGTGAAACAATAGGTGAAGCATTTGCAGACTACTATAAAAATAAGAATAACGCAAGTGTACTTAGCAAAGAAATCGTTAAGATAATGAAAGGAATGATATAGATGATACTGAATCCTAGATGGTTAGATTGGTTATCTGATGAAGAAGATGAAAATGGAAATAGGACAAAATTAAAAGAAAACACACCTAATGACATACGAAAAGAATATGAGGAATTAATAAAAGAAGAACAAGAAAGCATGAGAAACAATAAATTAAAGAAAACAATATTTTAATATAAATAAGTTAATAACATTTTATAATTATATGCAAGAGCTAAGTCGACTAGCTCTTATTTTTATGCCCTAGATATGGCTTTAAACTGTCTATTTTTGTTTGGTTAGACTTCCGTAAAAAGTCAAAAAAGTTTGGTTATAACTTAGCCGAGAAAGTTAAAGGAGGAAATTCATCATGGAAAATAATGAGGAAACAAAAACAAATGTGGAATCTACTGCCGAGAGTGTAGAAAAAGTTGAAACATCAAAAGTAGAAGAAAATAAAGAAAAAACTTACACAAGGGATGAAGTAAACAAAATGATTAATGCTGAAAAGCAAAAAGAAAGACAAGCGATTTTAGAAGAAATGGAAGCTAAAAAAGCAGAAGCGGATAAACTTGCCAAAATGGATGAAGACCAAAAAAAGTCTTATGAATTAGAGCAAGAAAGAACTAGAGCTAATAAAGCTGAAAATGAACTAAATGCTTATAGACTAAAAGACGAAACAATTCGTCAAGCAAGTCAAAGAGGTATCTCGTTAGGATATATAGAAACTATTGATTTTGCAAGAGAAACTGCAGAGAGTATTAACTCTAAATTAGACATATTTGAAAGAGTATCAAAAGCAGATAGAGAAAAGGCAATAAGCGAGTATTCTAGAGAACCAGCACCTCAAACAGGAGAAAGGGTAACTCAAAAAGATATTAGCCAAATGGGTTATACAGAGTTGGCGGAATATCTAAATAAACACCCAGAAATAAATTTATAAAAAAGGAAGGTAACAAGAAATGGGAAAATTTGATTCAAAAAGTTTTAATGAAAAAGCATTTAAGTATTCAGTAGA